>Ga0137308_100660_pt1 | contig 49844 bp, 48 predicted proteins | sample Inofrocosms_June_FD_97181 | JGI IMG/M metagenome (GOLD analysis project Ga0137308, IMG submission 97181) | Mouse cecal microbial communities from Vienna, Austria - N-Acetylneuraminic and N-Acetylglucosamine D2O microcosms_June | ecosystem: Host-associated > Mammals > Digestive system > Large...
AGTGGCGGTATAAAGATTTTTATAAATATGAGCTTCGTCCACAAAAAGGCAATCACAGCCTAATTGCTCAAAATTCATAAAGCTGTCCTTTTTGAAATCGGCACGAAGCTTTGTAAGCTTTTTATCAAGCGCTTTAATTGCGGAAGCGTATTGTTTTACGGAAAAAGCCCTCTTTCCGTCGCTTGCCCTTGCCTTTTCCTTAGCCGCCATCAGCTGAGCTTTTTTATCGTTGAATATAGCCTCCTGCCGTTCAAGAGACAAAGGTATTTTTTCAAACTGGCTGTGGGACATAATAACCGCGTCAAAATCTCCCGCGGCGATCTTGCCCAAAAACCTTCGCCTATTGCTTTTCTCAAAGTCCTTTTCATCTGTTACAAGAACCTTTGCCGCAGGGAAAAAACGGGCAAATTCTCTGCCCCACTGCGCAACTATGGGCTTCGGTACTATATAAAGAGGTTTTTTGGCTGCGCCTATGCTTCTCAGATACATTCCCGCTCCCGCCATAACGGTGGTTTTTCCCGCGCCGACCTCGTGAGCAAGCATTACGTTGTTTCCCGAAGCTATTCTCGCAATGGCGTTAAGCTGATGGGGGCGAAATTTAAAAAGAGGATTAAGACCGGGGATCGTTATGTAGCTTCCGTCATATTCCCTGACCTTAATATTGTTGAAACGGTCATTATATATCTGTTCAATTCTTTCGATACGTTCCGGACTTTTTAAAACCCAATTTCTGAATTCCGCTTCAATTTTTGTCTGACGCGCTCTTGCTATCTGGGTTTCATTTACATTAAGTACGTACTTTACGGCTTTATCGCCTTTTTGATTTATGTACTCAACAGGATCCTTTACGGCAACTCTTTTTTGATTAAGAGAACTCTCCATTATCTCATAGGCGTTCAGCCTATCGGTGCCGTATACTTGGGAAATCGTTATGGAATCCGACACGCTTTTATTGGTAATCTTCCATTGATTAAGCAGGCCGCTGTACTCTACGTCAACGGATTTGCCAATGCTTATTGAACCGATAACTCGATAATACAGCGGCGTTTCAAAGGTTTCATAAATAAAATCCCTGTACATATCAGCGGGAATATATACTGCGCCTACCGAAAAGTCAATGTCGGAAATGTTGATAAAGAGCGGCTGATTTTCTTTCAGTGCCGTTACATTGCGGTCAAATAAATTTGGGTACTGCTCTGCAAACTGCATTGCGGTACCCAATTTATCTTTTACATATCCGCTTAAATACTCCTCGGCGGTTTCCCAGCCGCTGCAAGGCGAACCGTCATATCCCGCGGGGTTCTGATAGATTTTATCGCCTAAATCGGTTATGACTTCTTCCTCCGATTTTCCGCAAAGACGTGCGATGTACGGTATATCCACTTTATTTTTCAAATTCAGCGAGACCGCGAGAGCCTCCTGAGGCGTGTCTACGCTTTCAATATATTTACTTGGAGAAATGGTGGCTTTGGTAAAAATTTCGGCCTTTTTATATATACCGTTTATCTCCGTTTCCTCTGTTTCTTCTTCCAGTGAAAGGAGAAGCGAGCTTCGCATATCCTCGCGAAACAGCTTTGAATTGTCTGGATTGTTTAAGTATCCGTACTCTTTTACAAATTCATCGTATTTTTCCTCAAGCTTTTTTTGCGCATTTCGGAGCGCGAAATCGCCCGATCCTTTTAATTGGACGTCTATTACCTCACGAAGCTCCTCGGAAAGACCGCACATGGCTTTTATCGCGTTTTCCGCCTTTACCGACTTGGTCTCATAGGGAAAAATGAGGTCGTTTTCCCGATAATACAAGCTATTGTTACTGTCAACATAAAAACAGTAGTTTTGTGAATCATTGGGAGCGGGAAGCCCGCTTTCTTCAATATCCTCTATATTTTCTTCAACTATCACAGTAGGTTCCGCCGTAAATTCCGCTTTTAAAGCGCCGAGCGCGGTTTCCAATGCGGGAATAAGCTCAACATCTTTTTGGGGCAGGCATTGTAAGTTCATACCGTAAGCGCTCTTTACTATCTTATGTTCGCCCAGAACCATTTCGGGATGCGTGTGGTAGTAAAGGTTAAAGCAGCCTATAAAATCTCCCCGCCGGTTATAAAAATCCTCCGGAGCCCTTGCCCAATCGGGCAAATCAAGCGAATCCATTTCGTAGCTTTTCGGCTGTTCTCTTTTTTTAAGAAAAATTATATCCGTTGTAACCGATTTTGCGCCCGCGATTTCTTTGAAAGCGTTATTGGGCAGCCGCACGGCACCTATAAGCTCGGCTCTGTTCGCTATTTCCACTCTCGCGGAGTTTGAATATTTGTCAAGCGTTCCAGAAGACGTTATAAATGCCGCAATCCCGCCCGGCTTTAATTTATCCAAAGCTTTTATAAAAAAGTAATCGTGCAGAATGTATTCCTCCGAATACGAATTGTCGGAAACCCTATAGTTTTCAAAGGGGACGTTTCCTACGGCTATATCAAAGGTATTGTCCTCATAACCGGTATATTCAAAGCCCTGTATGCGTATATCCGCGTTGGGATACAATTGCTTTGCAATACGTCCCGTAATGCTGTCCAACTCCACTCCGTATAAGTGAGATTCTTCGGAAATATTTTCGGGAATAACCGAAAAGAAATTGCCTGTTCCCATTGCGGGATCGAGTATCTCACCGCTTTTAAAGCCAAACCTCTCTAAACAACGATAAACGGGACGAATTATGTTGGGATCCGTGTAGAATGCGGTTAAGGTGCTGTTTAAAGCTGCTTCATACTCCTTACCGGAGAGTAGGGCTTTAAGCTCGATATATTCTTTTTCCCAATTGGCGGCACCCTTGTCAAAAGCCTTTGCCAATCCTCCCCAACCTACGTATTTTGACATAATGCCTTGTTCTTCGGCTGTGGCAAAGCGTTTTTCTTTTTCGATTTTCAAAAGCGTACGTATGGCGGCTATATTGTCCCGACATTTCGCCTTTTCACCCGACGCGTAATCAATGTTAATATTTTCGTCAAGATGGAAATTAACAGGAACTTGTGGAACGGAAGGCTTTGTGAAATTGTTCGGTTCGCCGCCATTGATGCTTTGATTATTGTCTTGCGTTTGTTCACTATCACCAACGTTCTTTTGGGCGGTCAGAATTTCGTTTTGTTTTTGAGCCGTTTGTGAAGCCGGGGCAACTTCTTTTTCCGTGTTCTCAAATTCAACTAAAATATCTATTAGTTTATTTATAGCAGAAGTGTCACGGCTGTTGAAATTTTCTTTGGATTCGAGAAAACTTTCCGCACTGCCGATAAAACTCTCCGATGAAATATCAATAAGAGAAACTTTTCCTATCTGTGAAATATAGTCAAGCGGATCATCTTTCTTAAACGCTTCTTTCAGATCATCGAATGAAAAGTAATTATATACTAATTGCCCGCCCTCGCTGCTATCCGGATTGTAATATACTTGGGTAATGCTTTCATTTTCCGAGTTAATATAATATTTATCAACGTTATTGTATTTTTGGATAATTTCATGCTCAAGCTTTTCGGCTTTTAAACGACTGTCGGGTATTCCTTGATATTCTCCGTTGTCAATCAGTTTGGAAATCCTTTCGGCGATTTCATTCCATGTCAAGCTTATTTTTTTATCGTTATTAAATGAAATGGAAATACCTTTGCCGTTGTGGTTAACAAACCGCACATCTCCCTTTCCGCTGTGACCGCCTATTCCATATTCTTTTTTCAGCATTTCCGAAAAAGCCTTTTTATCGGGCTGTTTCTCGGTGTAAAATCTTTCTATGCGTTCTTTTCCACCCGCAAATCCGCTTCCAATCAACAGTTCTTCCCGTATAACAGTCTCGCTGCCGTCCTGTTCGTATTCTTCCGAAAAAAACGTTTTCTGCAAAAACTCTTCCTGCCGAAAATCCGGATTATGAGTAATAACCGATTTAATTTTTTCCTCTTGATCATCTGTTTCGGATATTTCTTTGTCAAAAGCAGTATCGCACAATTTTCTTAGATAGGGAATCAGAGTTTTTCTTCCGTCAAGATCGTCGCTTTCATATTCCTTCAGATACCAATCATTAATCGTTTCCAGATGTTCGATCAGCGCTCCGTCGCCGTCGCCTATATCGTAACGTCCGGAATATGTGTATTCCTCGCCGTAAATTTTAGCGTAGATATTAAATCTGGTTTTATCGTACCATGATCCCGTCCAATCTTCTTTTTCGCGATTTATACGCTGCTCGCTGTCAAGAGAAGCAAACAAAGTATTTGCCTCCGCAAAGGAAAGGATCTCACCGTCTTCAAAGGCTTCGCTTTCAGACCATAATATTTCCACAACCGCGTCGCCGTCCCCGATATCCGAAAAAGAAAAGGAGTCGTCATTTTCAGACGACTCCGCTGTTTTAATATTATTTACGGAAGCTGCCACTCCCTCACGTCTGACAGGTGGGGTAAGGTCATCGCCGCTTTCCTCAGCTGAGCTACTAATTCCTGCATAAGCTCGTTCCCCTGCCGCTGCGCTTCCAATTGTATTTCCGCCAGCGCTTGCACCCGTTCGTCCCAGTTCTTGGGCAGGTTCTTCCGCATAGCCTTCATTATTTCGGCCTCCCTCTCGTCCGCTCTGTCGGCTATCTCTTCCCATATCCGTTCGCCCAATCCGCTCATATTCACCACGTCCAATGCCGAGGGGCTGAGTCCGTTCAGCATATCTATCGCTCTCCTCGCTTTTATACTCAACTCCGCCCTGCTCTTGGGCGCTTTCAATTTCGGATAAAGCGCTCCGTTCTTCTCCTCGTACTCCGGCACTGTGTCCCTGAATCTGATACTGCTCATAATCTTTCCTCCTTATTGCGTTTTCGATTTCCATAAGCGCGTTATGCGCTGCTTTCATTGATAAATTTCCCGCCGTTATCAGCAAGCCGTCGGGTATAATTTCGGATACCGAGGAAAAGTCAAGGGTATCCGAGGGTATTTCATAGCCGCACCTTGTCATTATTATACAAAATGCGCTGTCGGAAATAAACTTCTTGATTTCAGCCTCGTTTTGGTACTCAAAAATGCTTATTTCTCTTTCAATATCCTCCAGTATGCTTTCCATAGCGGAACGGTATACGCTGTTGATCACCCCGCTTAATTCGGTATAATCGGTACCGTATTTTGAATTATATCTTCGTATCAGCTTTTCGCGCTGATCGGCCGACTCTTTTATATTCCAGCTTTTTTCTATCGACGGACCATAAGTCTGAGAAATATCAAAAAGGTATTTCAAAGCGGTGTCGGTTCTCGAGGTGAAAACGGCTATGCTGCGTTCACCGCGTCTTATGTGTCTGCCGAATCTGTTCCAGTCGTGCATTGTAGCCATAATCGAAACATTTTCCGACTGCGCGTTTATCAGCATGGCTTCCGCAAAGCTGAATTTATAGTACCTTGCAATGTTTTCAAGAGTATGCAGCCAAAGTTCGGACTGTTTTATCTTTTCGATTTCCTTATCATACACATTTTGAACGTGTTCAAGTCTTGTCATTTTTTTCTCCTATTAAAAATAATTTTATCACTTTAAATCAAAAAAGTCAAGCTTTTTACAGAAAAATTAAAAATAATAAGAAACCCCATACCGGAGTTTCTTATAAATGCATAACTTTTATATTTTACTGAATTTCCGATTCTTGACCTTCTTCGTTTTCGGTTTCCTCTGTGATCACCTGATCTTTAACCTCAGAATTAACGCCGTCAATGCAGTTTTCGTATATCCATTCTTTTAAAGATCGCATATCATTAGTCTCGTAATATTTAACAAGCATGGTTTTAAATGTACCGTCCAATTCAACAGGAACGGAAAAAATACCTCTGCCGTTTTGTATCAGTATTTTATTGCCTGCCATTGAAGCCACTCTTTTATTGCCGTCCGCAAACATCTGACTTCGCATTATCCAAAGCATAACCGAAATCGCTCTGTCGGTTACAACGGGGATTTTCAAAAGCTCCTGCAATTCAAAATGGAGCTTTTCCGCGTTTGGAATATCGGGACGCCAAAGTGTACCGCTGACCAGAATATCATCGCTGCTTCGTAATTTACCCAGTTCATTGTAACTCACATCGTATCTTGCAACTATTTCGTGGACGGATTGTAAGAATCCTAAATTCACGTCGGTGTTAATGTTATCCAAAACATAGTGCCAAGCGTCACGAAGGCAAAACACCTTGCTGATCTCCGACGGCTTTAATTTTTCCACGCCTACGTCGTTCAATATGTCAACAGTATTTGCATAAGTAACGGCAATACCCTCAAGGTTAGCGCTTTTATATACAACGTCAACAAGAAGTCTTTTTGCCAAGAAAATATTTTTTTCCTGCGACATTGAGTATTTATCATTTATACATGTCATTAAAATATTATCTCCATTCTGCAATAGCCTTTATATGAACATTTTTATTATACGTCGATTTTACTCAAAAGTCAACAACTCTATTTTATTTTTGCCAAATTATACAAAACCCGATTTATTCTATGTTTGCTCATCATTACATGCAAAAAACGAATTAAAGGCTTTTATATTTCCATCCGTCTTATCAAAGGCCATTTTATCCTTTATATATGGCATTAACAACGGCGGATTACTGATATAATCAAATGAATTTTGATCTATCAAGCCATTTTTAAGAATCTTGTTCCACTCTTCTTCACCGCAAAGATTGATTATAACCTTAAACGGCTCATCTTCCATAAGATATGCGGAATCAAGCTGTCCAATAGAATTTGAGATACTGTCAAAGCTTACGTCGGCAACTATTATGTTTACAGCGTTTGGTTGAAGCGGCACGCTTCCGTATTTTCCCATATCAATAACAACGGCGTTAAAAATATCATTTTCATCCTGCTCCGCGGATGAAGAGAATACTACATTATCGCTGTAATTGAAAACCTCCGTATCTGCGCTGTCGAAACCGTAAAAACTTTTTAAGGACATAATATGCTGCGCTGTCTGCAAAACCACTTTTACGTCCGCTTTTCCCGCCGAAAAATAGCTTGCAATCGTTAGAGCCGCGGTTGTTGTTCCCACTCTTCTGTCTGTGCCGAAAACACATATTTTAACGTGCGTATCGCTGAAATCGGGTATTTTTATTTCCTGCTCATTTTCTTCCTTAAGCTGCATTTGAATGTTTTCCAATGGCGGCTCGACGTCTATCCGGTAGGTTTTCCAACGTTTTTCCGAAAGCCCTTCTTCCGAAAAACACTCCTGCAGATCGCTTTTTATCTGTTCCCACTTTGCGGTTTCCTCAGCAGCTTCGCCCGAAACGGCTACAATATTTGTGTAACCGTTCCGGACAAGAGTGTTTAAAAATTCTTTTCCGTTTTTCAAGTCAACCGCGTAAATAATTATTTTCATATCGTCGCGCTGAAGCTGAATACCTTCGAGAGCCTCTACAAATTCCTCGTCATTCTCGGAAATTGCCGAAACGTCGATAACCATGTGAGTGTTGGCGGAAAAATTTCTCATTTGACCCACATAGTTCATAAGCGCGGTAGGTTCGTTCAGAATAATTTTTCGGATATCAATAAACTTAAGCTTTTGACCTATTTCTCTTAAAATACTTTCGTTTGACGTTCTTGCTATTAAAAACGGGTACATTGTTTCCTGCATTTTTGTTAGTCCTTTCTGTAATTATTTTTTACATAAAAAGAAACTCCATAACGGAGTTTCTTTTTATGTCATTTTCATATATCAGGCATTATTTCTTTTGCAATTTCAATTAGTTTATTGTTCCTATAACTTTTTTCCTTTGAAAGATTAACAAGGTTAAGAAAATATGTTTGGTCAACTGTAAGAGTTTTGACAAAAATCTCTTTTTTATTTTCTATACTGCCTTCAGACACAACAAATTTCATAGTTTCAATAAGTTCTTTATTTTCAACACTTCTGTTATGAACAATAATACAGTAATTTAAGTCTAAATGCATTCCTTCTTTAGACAAAAGAACATCATATTTACTGTTATATTGGTACGGAACAAACTTTGCGGCAGGGCATTTATTTAATATGGTTAAATAAATAGGACTGTCTTTTAGAATAGGTTGTCCGAAAAGCGGTTTTGACCATGTTAAATGACCAAAAACCCAAGGAAGATTATTAAGCGTTGACCAAGGATAAAGCCAGCCTTTGCCTTTTACATATGTAATCAACATTTGTTTAGCAAGATGATTTGAAATTTTAATATCAATCTGTTTTGCAAGCACATATATTACTCTGTCAAAATGATCGCGCAAAAGATTGTATATGTTTCTTTCAAAATCGGTAAGATGAGATTTCCTGCTGTAACGATTAACGTTTTTGTTCTTATTGGCATAAGGACAAAAATCATAAGCTTGCTGATTATAATCCGCTAATCCATTAATTGAACGCTTTAAATGTTTTCCATAAGGCTTATCGGTGTTTTTTAAAGCTTTATAAAAACCAAGTATTTGTATTGGATTATCACAAATAGGGCAAACAGCATACTGAACCAGCTCATTATTTTCATTATAGCTGTAATACGGCTTTTTTTGAGCTGTTACAAGTTCAAATTCTTCCTTATTGATTTCATAAATTCTTGATATTCCGGTTTTTGTTTTGAAGTTACGCATGTATACTCCTTAAGTTAACCTTCCAAGTCGCCAAAATGGCTTTCAACGCTTAACCACCATTGCGCAGAGAGCGGAGGAACCGCCCCCTCTTTCTCCGCAAATGCCAAACATTTGAGAATATCCGTCAAACCGACGGTAAATTCTCCGTTTAGATTTTTTAGATGAAAAAGATACTTTTCAAAACAGTTATCACATACTATTTTGTCAACATTATTCATCAATTCTGCTTTTTCAGGTATAGATTCAGTTTTCATAGAAATTCTCTTCTTTCATATTGTATTATTTTTATTTGGATTTGTCAACCCTTTGGATATCAATAAACTTAAGCTTTTGCCCTATTTCTTTTCGTTTGACGTTCTTGCTATTAAAAACAGGTACATTGTTTTCTGCATTTTTGTTAGTCCTTTCGTTTTAAAATTGAATTCAAATTTAGAATTCTGAATTTTTATTCAGGCTTCATAATACATTTGGCAAAAAAATCCGTATCGTTTTCTTTTTCTTTTTTTCTTTTAATGTACTTTCGATGTAAATAATTTACTTTTGAATTTTCATCATAATGTAAAAAGTAATGAGCCAATTCATATGCTACAATAAATCTTTTTTCTTCTAAGGTGCGGTTATAATTTACTCCAATCAAATATTCCTTTCGGCTTTCCGATATGAATATAAAACCATCTTCAATATCCAACAGCTTCTTTGATTCTCCGACACGAAAACCGACAGCTCCTGCAAACTTAACTATATCAATATTATCATGATTGGAAGAGCCGAGATTATAATAAGTTAGTAAATTACTGACTTTTTCTCGTATTTTCTGTTTTTTATTTCTTGTTAAATACATCATTTTGCACCTTCATAATTAAAATTATTTCTCAAGAATTTCTGCATTGCTCAATCCTTACATTGCCGCCAATCCCGCCAAAGCCTCATCCTCGACTTCAGTCCTGAACCCTTTAAACCAAAGCATAGGATTGCTCATATACCAATAATCTCCGTAATTGCTTCCGGTTATTCCGGAATAAGTGCTTGTATTGGTATCGAACAGATCAATGCCCGCATAGTTAAAAAAGGCAACTTTTATGGTAAGGTGCGGTTTGTTATCGTTATGCCTGTACCAGTCATAATTGCTTGAAGCGTATTGTTCCGAAGAGGTGGTTTTTCCGTTATTGCATAAACCTATGGAAAATTTGCCTTTTTCAATTTGCTCTTTTACCGAATCTCCGACTTGATAAGAAATTGTCGGATAATAACACTCAGACATGCAGCTGTATTCAACAAGCATAGTTATCATATTATTCATTTCTTCACCGTATTGGTCAAATGGGGTAGGAAAGCAAAATCCGTAATCCTGTCGAAACCGCTCGGTATTTATGGTATATGCCAACGTTATCATATTGCAGCCGTATGAAGCGGATTGCATATTCCTGTTATTATACTCACCGTTTAAGTGTTCACCACCTAACCAAATGTCATATATTACTATGTCTTCTATGCAGTCACGTTTAACCCCCGGAAGCAAATCTATCTTTACCTCGGTCTCTTCATTTTCTATGGCAAGCGTTACGCCGGTTTCAACCGTTCGTGCGTATTTGAAGCCCATAGTATGCAGATCGGAATAATCGCCGTATTTACTTATTATACCGTTTCCGCCTTGTACAAGCTGCGAACTTTCGACGGGAAGATTAAAAAATCCTTGGAAGTATATAAATAGTGCGTTTTGAAAAAAATCATCAAGATTAATGTAAAATTCCGCCTCACTAATGTCCGCTTCTGTCAATATCTGCGAAATTATATTTGTAAATTCTTCCACAGTATTGTTATTTGTATCGTTGGACTCTATTTCAAAAATTTTCATCCATTCGCCATCGTCGGGAGCTTCTAAGGTTATTATCATTTTTCTGGAGGGATTTCTGTTTTCGTCAATACCGTTTTCATAGGAAATATCGGCGTTAACACCGCCTTCTATAAGGTTTTTCTGTAGTATTTGCTTTAAGTCCGCTATCTGCATAAAACTTAAAACGCTGCTTATGTCGCTGTTGGATATTCCCTTCACGGCTTCTTCCAATTCGTCCTCGTTTTTTGCTTCGCCTATTTTTCCGCCTAAACTTTCTTCTATTTTTTGGTTATAGCGTTCACCGTCTTCGTCGTCAATATTTTCCGAATATACGTCTTTACAAAGGCGGGTTTGATATAAGGCAAGGAAGCTCGGAAGATATAACTCAACGTTTCCAACGGTGTTATATTCAACAATTTCCGTAGAATATTCACCAACAACAGTTAAAGTTTGCGTTTTTCTCTTTTTTCCGTCATCGGTTTTATATTCTCTTACGGTATATCTGTAATTATTGAGCTTCTTTTGTGCTGCTGCCGATAGTATTTTATTAACAAAATAAGAATAATTTGCCGCGGATTCAAGTCCGGTATCTTTAAAAAATGTGCTGTCCTCACAGATCGCTTCATACAGGCCTTCGGTGTAGTATACTCCGTAATTGTCGCAAATGCTTATACATTCGCCTTCACTTCTTACATTTCGGAGCTCTTCGGCGGCTGCTTCCATAGCCTTTCTTGCTGTTTCGTATTCGTTAGTATCATAAATAAGCAAACTGCGGGGATAGCTGTCTGATATGGCGGCTTTGGACAAATTGATTGAAAAATCCGGCATAAAATCGTATACAGATTCCCTTATTTCTCCGTTTGCAGTTCTGTCAAGAGATTCAAAGACGTCCCAAATATTGTTCCTTACTATATTCCAATTATCTTTTATATAAGAATCCACAAGCAAACCGAATATTCCGCCGATAAGGAACAGGAAACAGCATAAAATCATAACCACAAGCATTACTCCGCCGCCGATCAGACCGCCAAGCTTCTGAAAGAGTTTTTTTCTTTCGTCTTTATCATAAAGGGCTTTTACCGCCGCTTTAACGGCGGCTATTACCGCTTCGGGCGCTGTCATTTAACGACCACCGCCCTTTCCGAACATCGCGAGACGTTCATCGCTGAAAGAAAACTGAATTTTCATTTTCTGTGCGCCGATATTCATAAGAGCCGCACCTCTTTGTTTACTTCCCACAAGCTCGGTTTGCGCCGTATTTAAACCGAAAACTTCTACCGCTTCCTCCAACCCTTTTCCCGATAAACTGAATAAAAGCTTGATAGTAGGCATATCAAGCACGGGCTGCCCGTACATTTTCACCTGCGGATCAAGGAAATCTACCAATTGCTGCGTTGATACCACAACGGAGCCTTCATATTTTCTCGCTCTCTTTTCCGCGTTTCTCAAAAATTCAAGGGACTGGGGGCAGCGAGGGTCAATTAACATCCAGCACTCATCGGCAATCAGCATAACTCTTTCCGTTTTATTTTTCGACATTTCCTGCCAACACCAAGAAAGCACGTTGAAATACTGCGCCGAAAGTATTCTGCTGCCCATGCTTGTAACAGCCTTTGTATCAAGACAAATGCAGTTGCTGTTACCGTCAATGGTCGTTTGTCCATTCCATAAGCCCCTGTCGGCTCCGTTAGCGGCGGAGCTTAACAGCAGTTCAAGCTCGTCATAAAGAGCAAATTTACTTTTATCGGTTTCTTTTTTGCCGTGAATAAGGTTATATAAATCCGTAAAGGTAGGATAAACGGCATTTTTCAGCTTTGTAACGTCGGTATCCCATGTTATGCCGAATTGCCGGTACAGTTCTATTAAAACTTGTTCCAACAGCGCCTTGTGGCTGTCTGTAAGGCTCGGCAGATACAGGCTGAAAAATGTGTCCAAAGTTTTTAGATGAATTGCCAGATCCCCTACGCCACTCAGATCAACACCTTGATCTTTAACACCCTTTTCTTCTTCATCGTCGTCTCTGGGAGCGGGGCGAACCTGAAGAGGATTGATTACTCCACCGCGCCCTCCCGCAACGTCTATCCATTTCCCTTTTATGTATTCGGAGAGGCATATTTCTTTATATTCGCCTTCAGGATCAATTATAATTATTTTTGTACCCCGTGCCGCCTCAGACAGTATCAAGTGCTTTAACGCGGTGGATTTTCCCATTCCGCTGTCGCCCACAAGGGTAATATTGCTGTTAGTTCTGGTAGTCGAACGTTTCCAAAGGTCAAACAGCACTATACCGCCGCTGCTGTTTTTTCCGAGATAATATCCTTCCGTATCGCAAAAGCCGTTTTCGGCGTATGGATAGCCACCCGTAAAGGTGGACAGCAAAAAGGGACGTTCAATTATATCGTTAATTATTTTTTGCTGCGGGTATGTGGCGGAAAGGTGCATATACGCGTCTTTTTGAAGATTGCTTAATATTCTTACGCGGCAGCCCAAAGCGTTTGCCGCCGACTCGATACGGGAGCATTTATCCGTAAAATCCTCTTTATCTCGGCTTAACACCATTATTTGCAAGCCGAAGCCCGAAGCGTTTCCGTTATCCTGATCTATCTGCTTCATTATTTTTTCGGCGTCGTCCGCGGCTTTTATCTTTCGGCTGCGTTCGAGCTGATCCTTCGTGCTTTCGGCCGCCGCGCGGTATTCGGATACGGTTCTGCTCATCGTGTTGGAAAAATCCGCGTTGTCAATAGGTGTAACGGAAATTGAAACAATAGTGCCGGGTATTCCCGTAAGTCTTGAAAGCCACCCGATCGAGACCTCAGGGGGATACTTGATAACGCTGTAAATGCGGCAATAGTTTTCACCGAGGGCAAATTCGTTTTTGTTAAATTCTATTCCTATGGGGGTAATAGCCGACAGCAAGCCCCTGTTGCGTAAAGGAGCGCTGCTTGTTTTGGTCTTTGGCGAGGGTTCGGTTTTGGTTTTTTCATTTTTGGTATTGTTTTTTATAAAATTCATTTTTGTGACCGTCCTTTCTCTTTGCACCGAATACCGTTTATTTTCTTATCATGGCTTCAAGTATCGTATTGTCAAAATCGTATCTGTTCTCTATATGAGAATAGGCGGGGATATTAACAAGGTTGCATAATTCTACAATGCCCTTTTTGTTTAAAAGAGAGGCGGTCACCCTGTTTTCGGAAAAAATCTTCGCGAGATTTTCGGCGCATTTTAATACTTTACTTTCTTCATTCGATTTTCCGTAAACAATCGCGTAATGCTTTCGTTCGAGAGTATCGCCGCGGTTTGCCATATCGCCCAGTTCTTTCATTTCCTGTTTAAGAAGCGCCCTGCGGCCTTCTTCGGCGACTGCATATGTATCGGAATAAACTTGAAGCGTTTTTTTCAGATCGATTGGTCGGGAAACCGATACAAATTTCCAAGGATGTCTGACCTTTGATAAATCCGACGCCAGTTTATGAGAAATATTCTTCAGTTCGGAATCGGAAAACAGTTCGGGACATATGCCGTCTATCAGAACGTAGCAATAAACCATTCCGTCCATGGTGTAAAGCGTATTTTCTCCTACGTCCCTGACATTTACGAAATCCTGCGCGGTTTTTTCCGCAAGAGCCGATCGGTCAAGCTGTGCGTTTTCCTTTTTCTTTTGAAATTTGAAATAAAAATAGGCAGCCGCGCTGCCTATAACTAAAATTATCAGGATAATAATGTTTGAATCCATATTTATAACCGTTCCTTTCCCTCAATCAGTACAGTGAGATCCACTGAGTTTCCGCTTCGATTGTCACGTTAAAGTTATCCGACCAAAGAAGCTTAAAAGGTATGTTTACGGCACAGGTACCGGATACCTTAAAACGTATCCCGCTGTTTGCGTCCGGCGTGCCGTAGGCGTTTCCCATTCTGTTACAGGTAAGCAGAAAGGAAGTAACGGAAGCGGAATTCACCTGCGTTTTTTCTCCCGAATTAAGCTCGCGCAATATTTCATTGTTTATTTCGGGAATCGACAGCCTGTTGTTATTTGCCCAGCCCGTACCGTCATACTCAAAGGAAGCGGCGTAACCGTCCCTGCATGATGAATACATTTCTTTGTACCTTTCGGTAGCGATCACTACCAAAGAATCCTCAAATTTTTCACGGGTGTTGGATACTATAACGCCAAGCCGTACAAATTCCCAGACAAGCATTGAAATCGACATAAGCAAAAGAAGCAATACAGCAATAAAAGTATAGGAAAATCCTTTTTTGGAGCCGAGGTTAAACAGGCGCTGCTTTATTTTCATTTCCAATATACCTCCGACAATCCCGTTGCGGTACTTTTCAAAGTAAATTCCCATTCGCCGAAAAAGCTTACGGATATTTCCTTGCTGACGGTAACGGACACTTCTTCGCCCAAATTGATCTTTTTATTACTTGAACTCGACACATCGGTTCCTTTTACTTTCCATGACACTATTGGATATAACCCCTTCAGATCGTTTAAGCGTTCAAGGCGATCAGTGGTTTCAGTGCCTATTATTCCCGATATTTCCGCCTCTCTTATAAGTTCGTTGGCATAATTGTCAAGAGAAAATTTTGTTATGAATACGGGAGTTACCGACATAAAGCAGGCAAGACACATCATAAGTATCAGAAACCCTATGATTGAAGTAATATGGGAGTATCCTTTTTTGTTAAAAAGATTGTCTTTTATTTTTTTTCGGAATTTCATTTCTGCCTCCCTTACATAAATACCGACATACTTTCCGCAAGCTGCGTTATAAGCACTACTATATAAATAGAAAGCATTGCGCCGATCAACCAGAGGGAAAGATTATGAATCTTATCGGGTATTTTTTTAACGATTTTTCTCAGCTGCGCTTTTCTCATCTCGGAAAATCTTACCTGAAGCGTTTCCCAGTATACCGACATATCGCTTCCGTGGGACATCTCTATAAGACCTCTTACCACTTCGGAAAGATTAGTGCTTCCAACTCGCCCCTCAAGTCTTTGAAGCGCCGCCTCGTAATTGCCCGAACGCATATCGGCTACCGTAATAGACATTTGCTTTCGCCAGTGATCCGAATAATCGTTTTTATGGCGTTCCAATATTGTGAGTACGTCATGAGAGACCAACATTTCCTGTTTCATGGAATAAACAAATCTCGGAAGATCGATATCTATTTGCTCCTGCAAATCCTTTACCGCATTTGTAACAATATTTTTATGATTACGGTGCATTACAAAGCCGATAATAATCGGAGCCGTGGCAAAAACAGGAAAAACGGAGGCAAGGAGAATTGCGAGCAAGCCGAATTCCAGTATAATTAAAAAGCCCTGCGCCTTATACACTTCAGGCGTTTCGTCTATGTCCGCAATGGCAAGCTTTTCCTCCAGTTCATTCCGTTTGTATTCGTTTATAACGATTATTTTGGACAGCAATACCGCAATCTGATGATTTATGTCGCTTCCGCTTCTTTTTTGATTTCCCATTGAAGCGTTTTTCAGCGTTTTGGTTATCCGTCCCGTAGGCAGACGAAAAATTATTCCCGCTATATTGTACAGGGCGGTTACCGTAAAAATAAAAAATATTATGTAAAACAGCAATTTTACAAAGACAATCATTTTTTATCCCCCCTTAACTCTTAAATTTTACGGGCTGCGTCAGCTTTCTCATTCTCAGCGTCGTTAAAAAACAAACAAGCGCCACGATAGCTATTACTATTTTACCCTGAGTGGTATCGACCAGTACCTGAAACCAATCCCTGTTGAGAAAATACAGCAAGGGAAAGTTAACCAGCACAAGAAAGATCATCATCAAAAAGCTGCTTTTTTCAGCCGCAAGCTCAGCCTCCAATTCCGCGTTTACAATTCTTTCATCGGTATATTTGGCTACAATAGGCTGTAAGGTATATTTCATGCCGATATTTTCCTGACATTCAAGCAGTACGTCGCACCACTCGTGAAAAATATCGTCGTCTATTTCCTGCCTCATCTGACGTATAGCCATTTTAATAGAACTGTTTATAAGCCGAGTACGGCCGATAAACCGTTTAAAAACCTCCGCAATGGGGTGATGAGTATAAGGTAGGCTTTCCTCAATAGCCGTTATAATATCTTCCTTGCTGATATAAGAGGTAGTTACTATTGACAATGCAGTTTCAAGCTCCAATGAAACATTTTTCTTGTATGTGCTAAGCTGCGCTTTGGCGAATAAATACGGTATCATCGCTATAATCGCCACCATTACCGGAAGCACAAAATACTGTCCGATCACTAAGCATAAAACGGAAGCCGCAAACGCGAGAATAGTCGAGGCAATGCACACAAATTTAAATTTTCCCGCGCTGCCCGTTATTTCCAAGGAATAATTTATATCGGTGATTAAAGCCTGAAGTTTAGGTTCTTTCTTTTCGCCTTTCGCTATCTTCATTCTTTCGGCAAGCAGTTTGTCGCGCCCCAAAAACTTCATGAAGTCGAAAGCTATTTGCTTCGGCGTTATATTAAGGGCGATAATAATACCCGCCGCCGCGAGAATAAATCCTGTTATATATAATATAGTCATATATAAGCTCCTTCCTTATTTTATAATAAAGATTCCATTTCAGCGGGGGACAGCCCGTTATTGAATAATCTGTTTTTAAGACTGTCGCTTATGGGATTGACCCTTACAAACTCGCCGATAATTTTCTTGCTGCCGTCATCGAGAATTTCATCGCGTTCCCTGCGATACTGCCACAGCGTATTAAAGCTGATATTCTCACCGTTATGAATGCACTCGGCAATTTCGGTTACGCGCCTTATTCCGTCCTCAAATTTATGCTGGTACACCGCAACGGGAAAAGCGTCCGATACAAGCTGCAATATAGTTGTGTAAGGAATATTGCTGTATTCCTGTATGCAAAGAGTGGCAAGACGGGTGTATATTCCCTTAATGGAGGAAGCGTGAGTGGTAGTCATTACGGCGTGTCCCGTTCGAGCAGCCTCCTGCGCACCCCACGCTTCGCCGCCGAATTTGATCTCAGCCATACAAAGCGCGTCGGGATCCATTGTAAGCGAGGTGGTAAGCAAATCAAGCTGAGTAACCGCACGGCTTTTGTCGTCGCTGTCACGGGTTATCATGTGAATTACGTTATTTTTTACTTTCCCGTTTTCATCACGCTGCACAAGATTAAACTCTCTCGTTTCCGACTCTATGGTTATCAAACGTTTTTCGGGAGGATAGTTTTTCATAATATCCGACATGATCGTAGTTTTGCCCGAACCCGTTTCTCCCGCAAAGCACTCAGAAATTCCGCATTTGAAACAAGTGGATAAAAATCTGTACATTTCCTCGTTACAGGTACCCGAATTTATAAAGTCGACCTTAGAAAGCTGTTTCGGGTTTACAATACGTATTGAGCAAGCCGCGCCGCGTTCTTTGTCGATAAGACTGGAATAAATGGCGGTAATACGCGTGTTTTTGCCCAAAAAGCCCTTTGCGATTGGTCTGCTGTCGTCAAACGCCATTTTGCCCTGATCGTGCAGTAAACGTTTTATTATATCTATACAGTGTTCGGGAGACTTGAAGGTCTCCTTTGCCTTGTAGGAATCGCCGCCGGACGGTCTGATCTCAATATCGTCCCACGAATTGACGTTGATTTCTTCAATGTCGGTGCGCTTAAGGTATGACGTGAGCACGGAAAACTCCGCCATATCCGAATAAAGCATTTCCACCGCCTGCGCAAGTGTTTTACCCTCTATATAGTAGTTTTTATCAATCAGATACTGCTTGATATAATTTCTGAACATTTCCGCCCTGTCCATATCATACACGGTTGAAGCGTACTGGCTGGACATATACGCCTGTATTTCCGGAAGCAAAACGTCATAGGAAACCATAACGCGCTTTATGCCCTGAACCTCTTCCTGCGGCGGCGCTGCCGGTTCCGTCCGATTTTCATCGGAGTTTTTTTCAGTAACGGATTTTTCCGCTTCCGACGCTTCTTCCGTATTTATAATTTTTTGCTTAAAAAAGTTCATATGCAACCGTTCCTTTCCTTATCAATCGTCGTTTTGCACGCTTAAATCCTCGGCTGACTTTTCGCCGACAATTTCATCGATAATTTTGGACAAAACGCTTCGATAATTTTTGTCGGGTACCTTTTCAAAGGCAAGTCCCATATTTATGGTTTCCGCAACCTTTTTGCTGTACGGAATTACATATTTTGCCGATAAAAGATCGCTCATGTCCATAGTGTCCTGTTCAAAAGCGCCGTTTAAGGTGAGGCAGTTTATAAAGCGTTCGTAATGGTATTGACTGTGTTCTAAAATCGGCTTTTGAGAATCAAAAAACACTAACCCGTATATATCGCACGACACAAGATTAACGGTCACATCAGCGTTAATAAGCGCTTTTGCCGTATACTTATTTCCCATAACGTCCTTTGTGCAGTCAATAACGGTAAAATCAAAAATACTGCGCATATACATATACAGGTCGTCGATTTTTGTATCTATCGGCTTAGCGTAGCTGTTAATGTTTTCCCCTTTGTTGTAGCCGTATACTGCAAGGTTGCTTTTTGCCGGTTGGCCCATTGCGAGAATAGTGTTTCCGTCCATATCCTCCGCTTGGCTCATCAGCTTTCCGAAAGAATTATCGGAGCTTATTTTAGGAAAAATCAGCGGCAGGGCAGGCTGCATATCGTCGATTGACACAAAAGCAACGGCGGCTTTCGGATACCGTCTCGTAATCAGCTCGGCAAGGTTTATTGCGGTTGTGGTTTTATAGCTGTTTCCGTATACGGCGATTATTTTATGCAGCATTATAGTCCCCTCCGTTTAAATGATTTTCGCTTATATCACTCTCATCTGCTTCCTCAAAATATTCCTTTTGGATTTTAAGGTATTCCTCGCTGAGTTTTTCGTCACGGGTCACAAAGGCTATATGCAATGTACCTTCCTCGCAATTAAGCAGCTGAGAAAGCTGACTTTCATCTATCAGCTTAAATGTTACGGTATCCGCTATCTCTTCCGCGGACTGTTCGGTGACGTCAACCCCTTCGTCGGTTGTCAGCGCAATAACTTCCACGTATCTTAATTCATTGATAATATGAGCTTCGTCCTTATTGTCTACGCTTACGATCGACACAATGTCCCCGCTGCGGATTTTGTTGCTTAAGCCGCCCGCAAAAGACTGTATTGTAACGGACATTGCAAATTCTCCCGCTTCGAGGGACAAAAGCTTGGTGTTTGAATCCGCCGCGCTTTCACCGAACATATCCGCCGTTACAATGCCACTGTAAAGAAAGGTTTTTGAATATTTTCCCACTATCTCTTCGGGATCGTCAACGTAGGAAAACGAAAAGGTGTCGGCTTTGGACACCTGTACCGTGCTGAGCATGGATTTTGTGATTTGCACTCCCGGCGCGGTATCGGATGTAAGTATTACAACACTTTGGGTACCGTTGAAAAGATTGGTGACAATCGGCGCAATGCAAAAGCAAAGAAGTATAGCCAGTACAATGCAGACGATAGCGATTAAGGTTCTGTTTTTTATCATTTTGAGTCCTCCTATTAAATTAAATAAAATAGGGCATAAACAAGCTTAACGCAAATGTGCCGCAAAGATACGGAGCATAGGGTATCGGCTTATTTTTGCCTTTTAGGGTTGTAAAATAAAATATTATCCACGCAAAAATTACGGCGGGAATATTCCATAATCCCGAACACCAGCCGAAAGAAAACATCAGCTTAACGTCTCCCATTCCCATCTTTCTTGTTTTATGCGAATAAATATATGAGGGAAAGGCGGAAAGAAAACCGCCGATAAGCCGTTCAAAAGGCGATATCCCGTTCAAAAAAATTGCCGCGCAAAGCAAAACCGGTTGTATCGCATTTGACACGGTTTTAGTTTTTATGTCTTTAACGGATATCCGTACAAGAAGCGGAATCAGCATAATTTTTGCAATTAAGTAAAGCGTTCCCACGGTTAGTATTTGTACAGAAATTTCTGCTGTGATCTGCGGTAGCGAATAATAGTTTGTACGATCTCCACAACCGATTGGGAGTATGTTTCTTTTCTGGTGGTCATATAGCTCCCTCCCGCTCCTGCCATTAAAATAATAACCGGAGCCGCGATATGCTGACCGATAAGATATGCCAGAACCGCAATGAGCGCGGTACAAAGCAGTCCGACAAAAAAGTGCTTTATTTCCTTTTTGCCGAATCCGATTATATATTCTTTTTCAATTCCTATCCCGTAAGGAATATAGAGCCTTTCTTTTTCCATAGTCTTTTCCTTTCATATGAAAACGCCGAACCCGAAATATTTATTGAGAATATAATAAATATCAATTACACAAAGGTTTATTATTAGGGCGATTATACAGTGCTTTATGGATTTTTTCTGAACCTCCTTGTTTTCATCATGCGACATTTTAATTGCACAGACTATAATACGCGCTATAAGTCCTGCTGTTATCACTCCGCTCAAGACGCTAACTATTGCTTTTAAATCCTGCTGATACGACGTATCGTTTGCGGTTGAGGCAAGAAGCCCGAAAAAATCGTTCATTATCTGATCAACCCCTTTACAGCTCTTCCAACCATGCTTATGGTATAGATTTTACTCATTCCTCCGCCGCCTCCGCCCGAAGCTATCATCCATTCGGACATTATCTGCGGTACTTTTAAGGAAAGGAACATACCCGCGATACCCCAAAGCATATTCATAGCCGTACCGTCAAATATACCCGCGCTTAAGCCAATGGCTAATCCGACCTTCATAATCACAAGCTGAAACATAACGGTAATCAGGATTTTTACCATCTGGTTCATATAGGACTTAAAAATTCCCTTATCGTTATCCAACAAGCCCGTACACGCAAGGGGTACGCCGAGTATCATCATTTCAAGCTCGATACCGCGCTTCATAAATGAAAAGTACATAATTATTATTTCCACAAGAAAAACTACCCCTACAAGGAGGGGTCCGATCCCCAAAGACGATACCGCGCCTTCAAAGAAATTGTTCAGATCCGTTCCCGTCGCATAACTTATATTTTTAAAAATCGTATTGATCATTCCCTGCGCTATACCTATAAAATAACGGTAAATATACGGAAAAGAAAACGCCACAACTGCAGCCTTTGCGAAATTTATGACCATCTGGATCGGATCGGCGTCCTCGCCGTCACTCCACAATACATAGGTGTTGAACATTTTTACCAAGAATTTTATTATCATCAGATAAACCGCCGCCTGATATATCACGTCGGATATTCCCCTTGCAATCAACTGCCAATCAACACCGGGTATCTGCCCCGCAACGTCGAATACAACGGAAAACATTCCGTCAAGCATAGGCTCCGCAAACGCAAGCAATGCACTTATGATTGCCGCAAGCAAAATACAAAAAATTACCGGCATAAAATACGAGCCTCCTATCATAAATATATAAAAATTAAAAACGGGGCAGGCAGCCCCGTTTTGTAATTCTTATATTTCTCTCGCTGAACGCGCTTAGGGGTTGGGATTGTTGGCATTGCCAAACATATTGTTAATCATCTCTTCCACCTTCTCCATTACAACGTCTCTGAAAATATAGATCAGCGCGGCAAGAGCGATAGCTCCGAGTGTAACGCCGATTACTATCCAGATGGTAACGTCGGTATGAGTATTAGCGCCGGTTTCTTCCGCAAATTCAGCCTGCAAGCTTGCGCTCTTGGCGGCAAGCTTTGTCTGAGCGGTGGTAATGCCGTTTTGAATTTTGTTTCTGAGGGTTGCGATTCCATTCTTGATTTTGTTTAAAACTTTCATTGGTTTTTCCTCCGTATGATAAATATTTTAAAATATGTTCTTGTTTGCAGATGTATAATACTAATACCTTTTAAAACTGCGGGATTAATGTTTCGTGTGCAATCTTTAATCATGTCTGCGGCTTAATTAAAGATTGGTACAGGTACGCCCATAAAATGTATTAAGGCGGAACCCCGGATAAGTAAAACAATTTCATGCGTATGTCATCCTTTCTTATTTTTATCCGCCCGTACCGTAATAGCTGCTTATAATATTAACTATAACGGTAGCCAGCAAGCCGATAATAACGGATACAATAACCGTTTTGATTCTGTCGTCCCACTGTTTTTTATCCTGCTGATCGGCCGAGCCGCGGCGGATTGAAAAATATATAAGAAATACAACCCCCGCAAGCGGCACCAGCACATATAACCATGTGGTAACATCGTTAATAAGGTTTGTAGTGCCGGTGGCAATCTGAGACCCCGCGAAGCCGAGTACTTTTCCGCAGAATAATTTTATTGCCGTTAGTTTCTGATTCATGTTTTCTGTTCCTCCTCTATTTACATTTGTTTTTCGCGCAGGTTTAAAACGGACAGTGCGGTACGAAGCTCGTCCGTTATGTACGAAATCTCTTCGGACAGCTCGCCAATTTTTTCACGGTTGGTGCTTTGCTCTTCGCTAAGCTCCTTGCTAAGCGTCTTTATCTCGTTCCTGAGTACCGTAATTTGCTCCTTAAGCTCTGCTATGTCCTGTATTCTTTCAAAGCTTTTTCGTTTTTCTTCCAAATCAAGCCTATTGGCATTTCCGTTTCTTTTCAATGATTCGGCAGGTGCACCGTAATTACAGCCGCCTTCCGCAAATCCGAATTCTGTATCGCCGTAAAGAAAATCCCGTATTCTTTGATGAAGGTTCGTAAGATTTACACCGCGCTGAGTAAACAGATTCCAAATGCCCCACAGTTGAATTTCTTCATCCGTTCGGCGGTGTTCTTTGGCTTGTACATACTCGATAAAGGCGGTATTATGATTTTTGTCGCCTAAACCCAAAATGTCGTTATATTTCCATTTTGACAAATCGGGCAATCTTGAGATCATAGGATACTGCCCCGTTTCCGAGGTTAAGAGCCAAGGCTCTTTTATCATTCCGACTTCCCCCGATGTAAGCAGGCTGCGCTCGATTAAATTCACATTACTGGATCTCGCCCCCGAACTTGTTCCGGATGCTTCGCTGCTGGTAAGGCTGTAACTGCTTGTGGTATATTTATCCAAGCGGGTCTCAAAATCCTTATGAGTCTGACCGTCATTGGAAGCAAGATAAACCCACACACAGTTGTTTTTTACGGTCATTTCACCTGTTTTTTCATATTTTTCCTCCAACTGAGAAAATGACTGTACAAACAGGTTATAACGAATTCCGTAGCCGCGCCCCACCGTAAGCATTGTGCAAAAATCGGGGATTTTTGCAAAGTTTCCGAATTCGTCGAGTACAAAGTTTACACGGTTATTAAGGCGATTGCCGTTTCTTTTGGCGGATTCGGTTAGCAAATCGTAGGTCTGGGAGCACAGCAAAGATACGATAGAGTAGTAGGTCGTTTTGGAATCGGGCAATATGAAAAATAATGCCTGTTTTTTCTTCCCCAACCCTTCAAGACAAAATTCGCTGCTTTTTACAATATTATAAATATTGCCTGCGGTATAGAGTCTGAGGGTGGTAAGAGCCGAGGTGTAGAAGCTGCCCGCGGTTTTTTCCGGCGCAACGCTTGAAATTCCCAACAGCGGTTTTGCGGGGTGCGTATCGGGAAGCGCTTTTACATATTCCGTTATCGGAAGTATCTTCTTTCCCTTATCGGCTCCCGCGTTTTCTCCTTCGGTGAACTGTTCGCCTGTTCTCATCGCGATTTCCTTGCACATATTGGCGATAAACCAATAAACATTTGTAAGATTCTGATACTGCGGTTTATCCTTATTGTCATACACAACGCACAATACAGCCGCCGCGATAATCGACATTTCACCGTTTGACCAGATCGGTTCCGATTTATCGTTTTTTTCCACAAGGAAGCTTGTCAGATCCCACGTCCGTGAGGCCGCGAGTGTTGTATCTCCGTCATTTACCGCGTCAATAACGGGCTGAAGCGGATTATACGACATTGATACCGCCGGGTCAAAAAAGTTTAATACGCATACCTCATATCCGAGTTCCCTCAGATAATCCCCCGTATAAGCATAAACCTCCCCCTTCGGATCGGTTATTACAATGCTTTCTCCCGCAAGGGCAAGGCTGCATACTGTCGGGATAACCATTCGTCTTGTCTTGCCGGAGCCGGTTGCGCCGCAGATCAGCGTATGAACATCTTCTGTCAGGCACGTTATGCGCTCTCTGCCGTCTCCAAGCTTCTTATAGTCGATAACCAGTCCCGCTTTATTCGGCAGCCCTCTTGTGCAGGCGATAACCGATGTTTTGTTTTCGGTTTTCTCTAAAGCCGCTTCATTTTCGCTTAAATCGGTATTTTCCCGCTGACCTATAAGCAGCTTCAGTATTTCCGATTTTGCCTTTCCTCTTTTTCGACTAAAGGTCTCTTTGATTTTTTTCGCCTTTTCTCCTAATCTGTAAAAGGGACGAACAACCGCGTTTTTAGCTTCGACAAGCAATTTTTTTACCTTGCGACAGGGAAAAAATATGATATCCACCGCCGTCTGTGCCAGATCCTGTATTTTTCCGACCAAACCTCCGTATTTGACGGTATCGCATTTTTCTCTTTTACGGCTTTTTTTCATGGATTTTTTGTATTTTACCGCCGCCTTGCCCCGCCTACCGCCATCTGCGGTCAGCTTGGCTATTACGGGATTCCCGCCGTCAAGCACAAAGCTTTTATGATGTTTTTTCTTTTCTTTTTCGGTCATAAATCTTGCCGTTCCGTGCTGTCCCTCGCCCATAGGCGCGGGGGTCGAAATCCTGTCGGTTATTTTTACTTTTTTGGATTTATAGCTGTCGTTCCGCGCAATAACCAGCGCGGTGCAAAGCACAGCAGATATTAGCTCGAATACGATAAACCATTGTTTGCATTTCTCGTTTTCCGAAATAATTTCTATGCTTTCCATCAGACCGCACGGCTCGATCTCTTTTCCCGAAAGTGCCTGATCTATTATAACCGTACCCATTGCGCCGCCTGCGGTCATAAGGATAAATGCTGTTACGGCAATTATGATTCTTTTCGCTTTTTCTATCCGAATCCCTCCTTTCACGGTTTTTGGGTAAAAGAAAAGAGCCGCTTGTAATTGCGGCTCATTATAATCTGTTAAGGCGAACGATTATTCGTTCTTTCACCTTTGTTCATCTTTCCTCCCCCTTCCCTTTATCCTTATTCTCATAAACAAGCTCCAATCTTGCCTGCTTGGACAAGTCACCCGTACCGAAAGCAAATTTTCCCGTTCCTCCGGCTGAGGCGGATTCACCTTGAGTACCTGAAAATTCCCGGCATAAAAGCCGCGATATTGACATGGTTAAATCAACGACGTGCAGGCTTTTCATTGCCGATTGTGAACGTTCGTATTCCGCTCTGCGTTCGGCGTCCGTCTTAGCTTTTAATTCAAGCTTATATGAACTGATTGCCTTTAATATCTTATTCCCCATTTTTGCATACAGCTTATCTTTAGCTTTACCGACAGTGATTGCCGTTTGAAGCCTGCCGTATGCCGTTTCAGTACTGTTGTACATTTCCGTCACCTGCTTTTTTGAAGTTAAATAACCTTCAAAGATACCTTTTAGTTCGGGAAAAGTAATCATAAGCTTATCGCTCAGATTGTCAATAAGCTTTTTTACCTCTTGAGGCATATATCCGTAGGAAAGCCTTCCTTTTTTCGGCACGCTGTCTGCAATTTCATCAAACGTTGCTATAAGTTCGGGAAATCCTTTTATTTCATTGACCGCGTTTTCCGCGCCGCTGATAAAATACTTAAGCATTTTATTCTGAATTTCAAACTGCGCTTTTTTCTCATTACCGAAGGTTAACGAAATCAGGGCTTTTCTCACACTGTCGCCGTTGTCAACGGTATAAGACGGGTTGCCGACAAGACTTTCCGTTTCTTCCTCAATGTTTATTTCCTCCGCAAGCTCTCCGAAAACGTTTGTTTCAAGGTCGTCCCGGATATTGCCGCATACTTTCGGATTTACATAGTTGACGCCAACCTGCTGATTTTTATTCCAAAACACAATATGTATATGGGGCTGACCTTCTTTATCGTGTACCGCCGCAAGATATTCGATATCCTTCATTCCTATGCCGTTATTCTTTGCGATGGAATATATGTGATATTTGGCGAATTCCTCCCAGCGGTCAATATTTTTTTCAAGCCCCAACATTACCGCTCTTTGGGGCGTAAAAGATATGCAACTTCGGAATACGGTTTTACCGTCTCTCGATATTGAAGCTACATATTTTTCCGCAGCCTTGGTGCTGATATTGTCCGTAAAAGGCTTTCCGCCAAACTTACCGAAAAGTCCGTTTTCCGGATTGTTTTTCTTCAGCGCGTGAATGCGCTCTCCTATGTACTTGATATGCTTTGCATTGCTGTTGGGAGTACCTGTGAGATTTGCGTTCCGGTGCCACTGCTTGTATATCAGTAATGCCATTATCCGTCCTCCTTTCTTCCGATTTTCTTACTTGCGGTAATAAATTCCCTCGCGTCTTTTATGTATTCTTCCACATTCTGCTCCTTAAGCTTAAGATACCCTGCCGCCTGTTTAAACGCCGAGGACAATATATCCTCGGTGGTGGCTTCGTTTGCGTATTCGTTCTGGATTAACAGCAAAAGAAGATACAGCGCCGACAAAGAACCCTTCGCGGCTTTTACAATAAGCCTTATAAGGCGCTCGGTATAGTGCTTCGTTACGTTTTCCGTTTCCTCGCGCACTATACCGCGTATGAAATTTTCCGAGCCCTCAGCCCATTCCACCGTTAAGCCTTTGGAAATAAATGAACGGACAACGTCCGCTATTGTGGTGTGCTTTTCTCTTGCTGCTTTGGCAAGATTTTCATATACGCCTTCCGGAACCACTACGCTGAATTTTCTGGTTGTTTTTTTGTTTTCGGGCATTCCGCGTGCTCCTTTCCTTGAATTTTTCCAATAAAAAAGAATTTGTTTTTTTCATTGTTCACCCAACAACCGCCACATGCCAATCGTCATAAACGTTTCCCAATATGCGAATCGGGTTGCTTCCGACTCCGTTTACCTCGATCATTCCCAAGGGAGTGTATGCGTACAGCATATTTGTAAGGGTCTTATAATCGGCGTTATCAGGGTACCACAACGGTGTGTAGTGCACGGTATCGTTTAATGTACTGTACTTGTTCTCTTTAAAGTTAAACTCTCCCGAAGGATTTAATTTCAATATTCGGTTATAGTTTCCTCTGGTGGATTTCCCGTAGTAAAATTCCGGAAAAAGGCTTTCCGCCATCTGGAAGCTGACCGCCGCTCCGTCATAGTCTTCTCCCACGGATATTACCCTGCTTTCCGTGGAAGTTGTTGAACTCCAAGAATCGGCTGCTCCGGAACAGGACATTTCCTTGGTTGTTTTTGTTATATTCAGCTCTCCTTGTACGGCAGTGTATATACCGTAACCGCTCGCCATATATGTTATTCCGTTTTTTTCATACCACGTGGGACAGTAATTACTGGGCATTATCTCCGCCGACGCGGACGCTGTCACCGTATATGAATCTTTGGTATAAAACACGGTAGAGACGTCGTATTTTAAATTTACCTCTATATGATCTATATCCCCGTAATCGCCCACATAATCCCCTGGGTATACTACTTTGAAGAATCCGTCCGTATAGTAGTACCAATAAGAGCTTACCGAAAGGGAAAGCTCGGATATCGAATCCCGAACTGTCCATGAATGCGGCGGAATACTTCCGGACAGCTTGCTGCCGTTATAAAAGTTTTCGGACAGGGAAGTTTTGAAGCCGTCGGCTTTATCGTCAGGTCTCGGATCCGGGGGAGTCTTTTCGGCAAACGGATCGTATAAGTATACGGTAAAAATGATCCTGTTTACTTTTTCATCGTTGTTTTCCAACGTCCCCGCACTGGGAGTCACTGTCAAAGTCATAACGTCAAGGTTATCCGGAGTTATCCATTCAAGCCATACAAGCTGCGACGTGTCTTTTTCGACGGTAATTCCCGTTACCGTCTGCGTCCACACATTATCGCCTTCGCTGCCGGAAAATGTTACGCTTGCTCTTGAGTCCTCATAACAGGAACCGAATTCCAGCCCCGCGTCGGTCATAATGCTTTCCATCAGGTCGTAATAATACATATGATCCGATGTGTCGTTGTAAAGCAAAACCGAAGTTACGACCTTCATTCCTTTGGGATAATACAGAACATTTTCGGCCTCTTTCAATTTGTTGAGAAAAACAAAATGTACGGATTTGAGGTTTGAATGATTGTTCATTATCAATTCGGCTTCTTCCGTATCGCTTACGGAAAAATATCTTTTTTCTCCGCTGTCGCCGCCGTTCATAAAGGCTTCGGGACCGTCTGCTTTTACTCTGTTGGCGGGAATGTTTTCGCTGAACGCGACCGCGGGAGCAGTGTTTGGCGAATCGCTCAGACGCCAGCCCGTGGGATTGTCGTGGGTACCCTCAATGGCGTACTGTATGTACGCGGCTCCCTCGTATGTTTTCGATGACAGGCGGTTAAGCTGCACAATCTTTTCGGCGTCCGCCTGCTCTTTCTGAAAAGTCCATTTATATCCGCCCTCCGGTTTTTCCATTCCGTACCATATCAGCGCCGTTACCTCCGTCGTCTTTCCGAGGCGGTAAACATGCAGCCCCGCGCCCATGCTCTGCATTGCCGTGTACATATCGGAAATATCGCTGCTGTCATAAGCGGTCAGCACGCTTGCGCTCGTTACTCCCCCAAGTCCGATAATGTTGCTTTCAATATACATCGACGTCCAAAGGCAGTGAATTACATTGACGTAAAATCCACCCGCCGTAGCTCCGCCTAAGTTCTGTCTTACAAGTTCGTTGTTAAGATAGTACCATTTACATATATTATTTATTGTGCCATATATGTAATAGGGATATTTTATGGTGTTTGTAGAGTTACAGGGTTTAAACCATGTTATTGGTTCTACGGTAAGGAGGTAGCCTTTAGATTTTACAACATCAAGCACATTTTTACCATCGTTAATCGAGTTTTTATCAGAATTCGAAATAAAATTAAAAATATAGTTTCCGTTATTTTTGGCGTTAATAACATTATCTCCGTTTTCACCTGATGTAAACCACGCATTAACAGCCGCTCCGTTTCCTACGGGTCCGTTATCCCAATAAATGGCAGCGGGGGGAGTATCGGAAGCATTTGTGTTGTTGCTTGAGAAACCTAAGTCAGTCCAGTAATGAATATTGGTACTTGTCTCACCAGTTCTTGATGTAAAGTATGTTTTTCTTTCATCTATACTGGGTAATGAATGACCATTACTGTAAAGTATATCAACCGCATTGGTTACCGGAGTACCATCCTCTTTTACAATACAAAGACGATAGCCTTGATGGTCGATATCCCATGTTGATCCTTCGGCTTCCACTCCGTTCCAGTCTCCCGTGCCGCTGTTATCTCCCTCAACCGCAATCGCGGAATAGGGAATTGCTGAAACTGTTATAGCCGCTGATATCAACGTGGCTATCAGTCGTTTTAATTTTTTAGCTTTCAATTTTATGCTCCTTTCGTTTTTGGATAATAAAAAAGGACTAACCTTTTTAAAGTCAGTCCATTTATTCTATAATTTTACTATTTTATGCAGCTATCCAACCGCCGCCTCCACCTTCTCCAATCTCACCGCCCCCTTGACCAAGACGATCTTCATTAGCAAATGTTCCACCAATTACACCGTCATCATCTACAATCCCACTCCAATCAATTTCTTCCGGAGGTAAAGTAGTTGTTGCCGCTGTTGTAGTGATCGCTTCCGTTGTCTGAGCGTACTCTTCTTCAAGCGTTTCAAACGTTTTCTCTCCAAGACTGAATTCAAAATGAGCGTTTGTATATTCCTCAAGAATCGCCGCGCTGCCTTCATCAAGTATTACGTTGCCGTTTTTAGGCTCCGGAGCAAAGGTAACGGTTTCCGGTTCGATTGTCTCGGTTTTTTGAGATATTTCCGTTATCTCTTTTGGCTCGTCGGGCTTTGCGGTAGTGTGGGGGATAGGCTTTATCGTATATGTTTCGGTTTCCGATATGGTTTCGGTCGATGTGGTAGTTTCCACTTCCTCGGCGGAAGATCTGTTCGTCAGCAGGATAGCCGCCGTGGTAATGCAGGCTGTTATTGCAAGCGCCGCTACGGATATTATAACAGTTCTTTTCTTATTCAAATTTCGTGTGCTCATTATATGCTCCTTTCAATATGTCCTTAACCCTCTGAATTATGCTTTATTACTTCTATGGAATATATTTCCTTTCATTGTAATTATATCATTTTTTAGAGGCTTTTTCAATTGGCATAGTGTACAAATGATATGTGTTGTATTTGTTATGTTTTGTAAGATTGTTCTTTTGCGGTCTTTTCTTTTCGGTGTTTCCCGTTTTTAAAATAAAAGAAACCGCTTTGATGGCGGCTTCTTTTATTATTCGGAAATTATTTAAACGAGGTGTTGTCAGATTTCGAGACCTTCCGTTTCGGTCTCTTCGGGTGACTCTTCAATTACAGGGGTGTCGTTACGGTCGTACATGCGGATTGCTTCCCTGATTTGTTCTTCGCTTATTCCAATTGCTCTGAGATTATCGGACATTATTTTTATGCCCTCTTGCAAGCCTTCCGCTTTTCCTTCCGCTCTGCCTTCCGCTTTTCCTTCCGCTCTGCCTTCCGCTCTGCCTTCCGCTTTTCCTTCCGCTCTGCCTTCCTCCCTGCCTTCTTTTCTTGCAGCGCTCAAAGCGCTTCTTTCATTAAACAGCGCGTCCTCTCTGATTTTTGCCTCTTGACGTACACTTCCGTTAAGGCTAAGCCTTCCGAGGACTTCCACTGCCTTTTGTACATTCGGGTTTACCGTATTCTCTCTTAACATATTAAAATCCTCCTTACTCTTAGCGTTAAAGAACGCCGCCCATGCTACTCTCGAATCTCCTTTTATCTGTTCGGCCGTTGCATTACGAATCTTCGGCAGTTCCACAAAGTGCATTGAAAATGAATCGGTTAATTTGATTTTATGTTCCGGATCATATACAACAAACGTGGTGAAGAAGTCGTCGCATTGGGGGAAGCTTACATAATCCAATATGTTCAATGTACGGATCGCCTTTATATCGGAATACTCCTCGCCTCTCCGCATGCTTGAATTCAGCAGGGAAGAGGCGTAATATACGCTTCTTTTTTCAAAGTCCTTATTGTCATTTATCTGGACTTCAACGTCTATCTCGGATTTTTTTGTGCTTATACGCAGATCCAATCTGGAAAACTTCATTGTTATTTCTTCCGGCGTTATTTCGGTGTTTTCCAAAATCAGGTCTTCTTCGTCTTCGTCCATATCGAAATATGTTTTAAGCAGATCCCTTAACATATCTCTGTTGTTCTTTTCTCCGAACATCCGCTTGAATACAATGTCAAGCTTAGGTGATAAATATTCCATGCTGCTACTCCTTTAATTATAGTATATACCTTTTTTGCTTCGTTGTCAACACAAATTTTTCCTTTTAAAGCACTATTTCCTTATCAATCTCATCCTTTTCTATAACCACCGTTTTTTCCTGCTTCAGGCAAATAATTTCCTGTTTAAGCTCCCGGTTTTCTTTTTTCAAATTTTCAATTTCCTCTTTTAATTCGCTGTCCCTATGCGCCAAAGCTTCCCAATCCTCAAAAACCTCCGAAATGTACTCAATCATTTTTTTAATATCCTTTTGCCGTTTTGAAAGCTTTTTCATTTGATCGCCTTTTTCTTTTTTATAGGAATTAACGGCTTCAAGGATCATCAGGTGCTGATATGTAAGGCTGCCGCTGTCTTTTACATTTCCGATCCGTTCAGCCAAAGAGCAATCGTTATCCGTAACTCCTATTTGACTTTGTAAGGAACGTTCAAAGTTATTGTTTCCGATTTTCTCCGATAACTTATTTATCGTTTCGTTATTTTCTCTGAGCTGTGATTTTTTTGAAGCTTTAGAAGTAATAATACCCGTTATAATTGCGGACGCTATGCTTATAATGAGAGACTGCCACCATTCCATTTTATTATTCTCCTGATATCCGCAGTATACGGCAAATACCGTTCCCCATAGGGCGGAATATATCACCGGCAAAAAAATTTGTTTAAAAACTTTATTATTAGACACGGTTTTCTCCTTATATTATAGCAAAATTCGGAACTGCTGTCAATTAAAACAAAAAGACCGCTTATCGGTCTTTACTTGAATAGCTTTTTAGCCTCATTTATCTTCATCTTTTCGTTTTCAATACAGTAAACAAGCCTTGATATTTCATACATCAGCGCAAACCTGAAATCAATAACCTTAAAAGGTTCAGACGCTGTATTGTGATAAAAAATCTTTTCTCCATTGTTATACCAATACTCGCCGTCGGTAGTTATATGCGGATATGCAAGCTGTGTATTGTATACCTGTGCCTTAAGGCTCCCTGCGCCGAAATATTTTCCCACCGCCGTCGAATGATAACCGTTTTCAATAACGCATATGTCCATGTTTTTATAGAATACGGCTGAATGATTGTGTTCGTCATATTTAAACGTTTCGGATTTTATTTTGCTTAAAACAGGCGGCAGTCTGTTTATCTTCCACGGAGCAGTAACAACCACCGTATCTGAAATATCAACGGTTACAAGCTTTTCCTCATCATAGCCTTCTATAAGATTTACTTTTTCACCTCCGGTGGCATAAAAAAAGCGGGGCAATATTCTGCCCAACCGCGTTGAATCCACATCCTTCATGTAAAACACCGCCGCCTGAATTGAGCTTGAAACATCCAAAGCGATTGTTTTCATGGCGTATTTAAGAAAAAGAAGAGATTCTTCCGTATTATCCGTAAGCCATTTATAAATGGTTTCTTTGGCAAAGGCAAAATCCGAAGCACTGCAAATCCATACTTTATTTAGCATTTCTTCTTTGATTATTTTGCGTTTTTTAATAAGCATATATTTTTTCCTTTTTCAAATTATAATAAAATTACTGTTCCAATATACCATCTTCCAACTGCTCCGAATCATCTTTGGATATAACAAGTTCATTTTCTAACAACGGGTCATGATTACATATGCTTCTGCCTTTATCAATTTGTGATAAAAGCATGGAAATTTCCTTTTTTAATCTGGCAATCTCCTCATTTTCTAATGTAACAATTTTTTCTTTTAACTTTTCATTTTCCGCAATCAATTCAACATTTGCTTTAGCTTCATCCCTATACAACTCAACAAGATGCTTTATGTTGCTAACAGATTCGTCAATTATTTTTCCGTCAGCTGCAAGAACTGCTTTTTTAATGTTCGCTTCATTTTCGTCACTTTTCATCTTATCATATAGGTGAGTTATTTTTGAATTAGCAGATTTCATTTCATCGTTAAGAAAATTTTTGATTACAGCATTTTGTTCAGTAAATGCTTCTTTCAAATCTTCATGCTGTTTGGAGAGGCAGACACGGTTTTTATCAACGCCGATCATATCTTCATACCGCTTCATTTTGTCAAGTGTTTTGCGCCATCCCACGATCTCTACAATAATAATTCCGAAAAGAGTCGCAAACGCTGTTATTAAAGCCACAATTATTGCGGATGAATCAATTTCAATTATATTCTTGTTCTCCCTATTATGAAAAATATAATATCCTACTGAGATAATAGTTGGTATGATAAACAAAAAAATATAAATTACAATTTTTTTCTTTTTTTCTCCTTAAATTATAACAAATTATGCAAATCTTGTCAATATTTTTGCGTAAATGTACATAATGCTATTCAACATACTTTTCAAGCAAATATAAAATATTTTCTCTTACCCCAGGCGAATAAAAACGCTCGCTGTATATATGCAAATCTTCCAACTCATGTATAGCCTTTTGAAAATCACCGCTGCGAAGTGCATATTCGAACGGAAGCAGATTCCTTAAATAATCAAAATGATGAAATCCCATATCACGAGGAAATTGAACCTTGCTGTTAAGGTACAGCATTTTGAATGTTCTTAAAAATTCCATAGCTTCTTTTACATTTTTAAAATCGGGTTGGGTTCGGATCAGTAAAAACATATTATGTATTTTTTTCTTTAGTTTTTTATCCCGGCGATTTTTTCCGTACATCTTTTTTTACCTTTCATTAAGTTATAATTAAGCTATTTTAGCTTGTCACCCTTTTTTCGGAAACGCCTATTGCAATCACCCTTAAAATAACCTCAATCAAATGCCCTTGGCATTTGGATGTAAGGTAGCGGGAGGTGACGAAGGAACACCCCGCTATTCTTGCCATCACTTTGGAAAGTGATGGAATCGGCGGAAAATCGAAAGAAAAAACGGAATTATACCACCATCTCTTCCCCCGCCTCCTGTCCCGTTTCCTCCACCACCACCTGCCTGTTTATTTCAGAGTCCGCCGTTTCCCCATTGTAATATTCACTGACCGCAGATTTCAAAGAAATATTTTCGCGCCCCGCAATACCCGTGATATGTGTCAGATCCTCATTCCAATCCTTTGCAAAAGAAGATCGGCGGGTTACCTTATATCTGCCGATCAGCTTTTCTTTTATAATATTCGCCATTTCATTTCCCCGCTCGTCATTATCGGTACAAATTACGATCTCACTGTATTTATCGGGATAATCCTTTAAATGCTGTTCAATGGGCAGCATTGAACAGCCGCCCATTGCAAGCCGGGTATCCTTTTGCCAATCGCGTCCGGTGATTTCGTTAAGGGTGGCATGACTCATAGCGTCTATAGGCGCTTCAAAAATATAAAGCTTTGCGCCTGTTTCCAAGCTGCCTTGTATTTTCCAACCAAACGCCTTGTCGGAGCCTGCGGCTTCGCCTCTGAATTGGATATCGGAGTTGGTGGAACGCTTGCTGCAATAACGGGGATTTCCGTCCTTGTCAAAACCCACAAAACAACAGTTTCCGTATTTATTGTCCTGATACAGCATTCTCTCCTCCAAAGCGGAAGCAACGATCTTTTTTGAAATACATCGAGTCTGTGTAAGATAAGCGAAAACCCGCTTATGATTTGCCGCTCTTTCGGGAAGCTTAAACTCGGGCTTTTCCTTTTGCGCGTTCGTATGTACGCTGCTGTGATACTGCTTGTTTACTTCATAGTCGGATCTTCCCAGAACGTTGGAAAAAATGTATTCCATTGCCTGTTTATAGCTACAGCCCTTTGCAAACATCACCAGATCTATGGCATACCCCTGCGCTCCCGTGCTGTGTTGATACCAGCCCTTTCCGTTGCGCCAGACGAACAGTCCCGAATGATCTTTTATATGCAGCGAGTTTTTGTCGGAACGTTTTTCGTCAAATTCATAACCCAAAGCCCTTGCCACTTCCACACAATCGGCATTGGTGATGTCCTTCCATTGCTCGGCGGTATATTTATACCCTCTGCCCATCGCTGTGTTCCTGCTCCTTTCGCTTTAAATAATCGGGGTAGTACATTTCCAATATTTCAATAATGGTGCGTTCGATCTGCTGCTTGCTTTCTCCGTTGGTAAAATACTTTTTCAATTTGCCCGGTTTTAAAGTAACGGTTTCGCTCTGCTTAGGACGTTTGGCAAGGATTTCCTTTATATTATCCTCTGTCAGCCTTCCGTGTTTTTCAAAATACTCTCTTAGCTTGTATGCTTTTACCGCTTCGATAGCCGCTCCGTTTTTCACTGCTGCTGCGATTTCCTTTTGAGCGGCTTCATTCTTTATAAAGGTTAGTTGATATGCGGCGCTGAATGCTATATAGCCGTTGTCAAGCTGTTCAAGTAGATCCGCACATAAGTCGGCTACACGAATATATTTTGAAACTGTAACATAATCTAAACCATATTCTTTACCTACAACACTGCTTGTTCTTGTTGGTGTTGCAATTGTTAACAAAGTTCGGTTTTCCGCACTGCTATCGGCAAAATCGGCATTATTTTTTTGCATAATGTTTTGCGATTCTATGGCGTCGATTATGTCATTTTTTATACCGCGATTTTTCATTACGGTGTAATGCTGCTTTAAACAAAATGCCTTTTGCGAATGCTTCATATCGGTAAAGCTCTGCTGACGAAAATTGGTTTCTCCCATTATAAGATTGGCTTCATTATCCGTCAGATTTTCTTTTATGTACACTGGAACGGTTTTTAACCCGGCAAGCTCGGCAGCGCGTTTACGGTTATGTCCGCTTAAAATTATGTAGCTGTCCTCTTTTTTCCATACTATGAGCGGGGTAAGCACACCAAAGTTCTTAATGCTTTCCACCATATCCTCAAGCCGCTTGCCTTCATAAGCGGGAAACTTATTGAGAGGGAAGTCGGTCAATTTTGATATTTCCATTTCGCGGTCATAGCCGATTTCATCATTATCTTTTTCCAAGGAAGGCTCGGCAATCCCTTCCGGCGTTTCCGAAACCTCCCTGTAGGTATTTTCTTCCGGCTGAGCTTCTACCGGTTCATTAAATATTTCTTCTTCGTTTTTCTCCTGAACGGTTTTGTTTTCTTCTTGTGAGTCCTCAATCATTTCACGACTGAATTCCAAGCCTTGCTTATGTGCGTTTAATACGATCGGATTCAGTATTTCGGGCGGATAAAGATAAACATTGGGGTTATCGGGATTGCGTATTTTTCTTGTCTGAAAATATTCTTTTGTCTCTTCCTCGGACAGCAGCGGTTCATATCCGATCCTGTCTCCGTTTTCATCGAATATTTCTATTTTTCTCTCAGCCGGCATGGTTTAACACCCCCTGTCCGTTACAGCGACAGCTCGTCGGCGTTGGCTTCTTCGGCTTCATCAATATATACGTCTTCAAAATCGGAAACGATATTGATGTCATGCGTCACCCTGTCTCTGACCTCCGCTTGCTTGGCGTTGTTGAACCGGTCAAGCGTTCCCGCAAGATAACCTGTAACACGGCGGATACGCTGAAACGGCGTTGTGTCATAATGATATTCGATATCCACGTTTTCATCATCAACTATAGCAATATTCATAGCGGTTATAGGCTTTTCCGGGTAAAGCGTCGTTGCTCTGTCGACATATGCCTTCATTTCTTTTTCGCTCATCTTTCCGCCGACTACGACTACGTCTATCGAGCCTATTTTCAATACCGACGCGTTATCGTATTCCTTTGCCGTATCTTTGGCGATTGCCGCGTATTTTTCGTAATATTTGGCATACGGTACAAATCCGATTTTATCCCAGTGCCCTCCGCCCGATGTTGAACCGTAAACTGTGCCTTCATCGTCATCGTACATTATTCCCAAGCCGTCCGATTTTGCTTCGTCGTAGCTGCTGTACAATGTAACGTCTTTCCATGTATTACGCTGTGTTTTTAGTATTTCAATTATTTTAATCATTTCGATTTTCCTTTCCTACATTTCCATTGCCAAATCTTCTTCATATTCCGCTTCAAGAATTATTACGGGTGGTTCGATAATCGCATTATAAGATTCTTGTTTCTGCTGAATTTCGGATTCAGCCATAAGCTCGCCGCTGATAATTTTTTTCGATATCTTTTCTGTAACCGACTGTAAGGTTTCGCCTGTTTCTTCAATTTGTTCGGATTCAAAATATACGCATACTTCCTTGTATATTTTATCCGAAATAAACTGTTCGGTGGAACCCTCGGCGTTTGAAGTTCCATTAGCTTGTTCGGCGGGCAGTTCTTCTCTTACCCAATTTACAAATTTATTCCAAGCCTGATAGAAAAACTCCTTTAACCGCTCTATGATTTTTTGAACCACAAGCTCAAAACGAAGCTTTTGCATTTGTTCCGCGCTGAAGGCGGAGTCGGCGTATACGCCGGTATCTATGCCGTCACGTTCTCCGAATTTAATCTGTTTCATCTGGAGAGCGTTCAGTTCGGGATTCAGCATATTTTTTAGATTGAGTCCGCGCCTTGCGGCGTCCATTATTTCTTTTGCCTGACTGTCGTTGTAAGCTCCGGTTTGCACCACCGTATGTACAAGCTTACCTACGTCTACATCCGCGGCTGCCGTGCGCCTGATCTCCCTCATTGTTTCGGCCGATATGGCGGGATCGCTGTAAAGCGATATGTCAAGTCCCGCTTTTTTCGCCAAGTACAGTTCATGAAGCTGAGCAACGTTATAATCGGGATTTTTAATGTCCTCAATACTAAGTCCCGCTCTGATACATTTCCTGAAAACCGCTGTTTGTTCTTCCGTAAATTTTTTTGCCATTATGATATCCTCCTTTAAAAATAAGTGTACGGGGTTGCAACCGTCGGATCTGACCGCCGCTTTAAAGATAAAAAATATCTCTGCTGCATATTTATTGCAAATTAAAAAGGGAACATATAGTCCCCTTTTTACTGCAATAAAAAATAACCTAATCAAGGCTAATACGCTTTTTCTTTCATATTTCCATTTCTTCACAGTCCTGCATTTCTTCGTCAATAATAACAATCTCCGATTCGGAGTTACTAAGCAAGCCTTCAAGTTGGCTTCCCTCTGCCGCCGCATTATTTACGTTACACTGTTCTAACCTTTCATGGAATAATTGACACTGCTCAGCATAATCAGCGACAGTGTGGTCAATATCTTTAACCATATTTTTTATTATATCCAAATCGTAGTGTTTTAATGAGGAATTTTCATTTGTTCTATATTCTTCGGCGGCGTTACCGTGTACGGTATAAATACTTGCCTTATGTTCATCAATATTTAAATCCACTGAAACAGCAAATTTATCACCTTGTTCTATTTCAGCGGCTCTCTCGCAGGATATTTCTTTTCCTTTATTCGACAAAACCGCCCACGGATTTTACGATGAAGCATATATTTTGAATATATCCAATTGATTGAGATTACCGGAATTTTGATAGTATCCGATTTCGCCGTTTTGTTCGATTGAAAACAGGGTTATAGGCTGTGTTTTTATTTCATTCATGGTAAACTTCCTTTCATTTTTAATTTAAAACGGGTAATCATCGTCAACGGCAGCCTCCGCAAAATCTTCCGCGCCTGCGTAAGGAGCGGAAGCAGAAGACGTATTTGTACCAAGCGGCTGAGAAATCGGAGAAGAAGGAACATTATTGGTATTCTCCGTTTCTTTGCGTTCTCCGGTAAAGCGAACATTGCTCACTATCATTTCCACCACATTCTGGGTTGAACCGTTTTTATCAACATACTGACGGGTTTGCAGTTCGCCTTCCGCAAGTATCATTCTGCCCTTTGAAAAATATCGACATATAAATTCCGCATTGCTTCTCCAAGCAACAATGTTAAAAAAATCTGTCTTTTTTTCTTCGCCCTTCACCTGATAGGAACGATCCACCGCCAAGCGGAATGACACATAATTCGTACCGTTAGGTATGGTTTTAAGTTCAAGATTGTTACAAATTCGTCCCATTAAAATTGCTTTGTTAAACATTTTTATTATTTCCTTTCTGTTTTTCACTTTCACATTTTTAAAATTCTTCTTTCAATTCTTCCACCGATATTTCAAGGACAGCTGCTATATCGCATATTATCTTAAATTATCAAATAGATTTGATTGACCGGGAAGATCGTTGCAGGCTTGAAGCATTTTTTCAAGTTCTTCCTTTTCTTCCCGCTCAAATTCTGCGTTGGCTATCCGTGCCGCTTCCAAATCTATTAAATCTGCAAGCTTAAAATCCATTCTTTTTTCCTTTCTGTAACTATTATTTTATACTTTTCAATTTTTACCCCATCACATCTCAGGCTCAAAGCTTTCTTCATCCGCTTCGGCTTCGGTAACAACAAAGGTCTCTGTCTGTTGATTTTATTCGTCACTGATCGTTTCTTCGAACTCAGCTTTCGCAGTCTCCTCCGTTTTCTCTCTTTGCTGTACTTTCCCTATAGAAAATACACGCCTTGTAAATATAGTCCTCTGCCTCCTCATATGTCTCGAAGGAGGGAATTACGGTTTTCAGCTTATCGGTATAAAAAGTATTTTCACGTTTTACCGTGGACTTACCGCTTTTCTTCATTGTCATTGTTTTGGAAATCAAGTTCTTGGTTAACCCTTTCGACTGTGAAATACGTTTTAATTCGGCAGCTTTTTCCAGAGAGGGAACAGGGCAGCCGTTTTCCAAAGCTTCAAGAAGCATTTCCTGTTCACCTTTTTTTAAATACGAAATCTCCACCGCGGAGCGAAAAGGAAATTTATTTTCGTCCACCATATTTAAAAATTCCGTAATAAGTTCGGTTAAGCGTATGTATCGTTTAATTTGCGACTCGCTTTCCCCAACTTTTTTCGACAGTTCATAGTTTGACCTTAACTTCGGCTCCAGTGGAGCCGAAGTTAAATCAGCTCGTTTTCCTTGATGTTTTAAAGCGTCTAATTGCATTTTATATGCAAAAGCTTTGTTGCTCGGTAAAATACAAGATCTATAGATAAGGTTACTTTCCACCATGATTATCGTGGCTTCATTATCATCAATATCCAAAATCTCACATTTCAGTGTTTCAAGCCCCAAAATCTCGCAGGCTCTTTTTCTCCTGTGTCCGCTTATAAGCTCATACCTTCCGTCTTTCTTTAGACGGACAAGCGCCGATGTTTCCACTCCGCGCTCCTTTATGCTTTCCACAAGCTGTACCATATCCTCGTCGTCCTGTACGCAAAACGGATGATTCGGAAAACCGTCTATATCGGAAATCGGAATATCACGAATCACTCTTTTATTTTTCGATTCTTCCCTTTCCTCCTGAGTAGAAAACAAATCGTCGGCAGAAGGGAGATTGAAATTAAGCTTACCCATTTTGCACCTCCGCCGTAAACTTTTCATAAGCTTTGGCGGCGGCGTTATTTCTATCGTACTTATAAATGCTTTTTCCTACCGCGCTTGTTTCCGCCGCTTTAGTTGCAAGGGGAATAACGCTGTCATATATCTTTATAGCTTTGCCGTAGCTTTCGCGCAAGCTTTCAGCTGTTGTTCTGGCGAGATTGGTACGCATATCGGCAAGTGTAAGCAAAATTCCCTCGACCTTAAGTGCCGGGTTGATTCTGCGCTGTATTTTTCCTATCGTCCGCATAAGCTGTATCATACCTTTTGCGGGAAGGTACTGTGCCTGAACGGGTACGATAACGCTGTCCGCCGCCGCCAATGCGTTAATGGTTATCATTCCCAGTGACGGCATACAGTCGATAAGTATGTAATCGTAATCGTTTTTTACACTATCAAGATAAGTTTTAAGGGTTATTTCCCTGCTCATGGCATTGACCAAAGAAGCCTCGATCCCTGCCAACTCGATATCCGCGGGAATAAGATCCACTCCTTCCGAATGATGAAGGACGGTTCCTTTAAAATCGGTAGCTTCATCGCTTATGATTTTTTCCATTTCCGTGGCAAGCGTAGCGGTCAAGGATTGTTCAGCCCAACCGAGGGAAACCGTTAAATCACCCTGCGGATCGGCGTCAACCAACAACACACGGCTTCCGCTGTTTGCCAGTCCGATCCCTAAGTTTACCGTAGTAGTGGTTTTTCCCACTCCGCCTTTTTGATTGCAGATTGCTATTACTTTGCTCATTTTGTTAGTCCTCCGATTTTTTATTTTATGTTAGTCCTTTTATTTATAAGCATAGAAAAAAGGCGGTAGGACTAACATGTACCGCCTTTATCGGAGTTGCAATCTCCGTCTATGCTGTTAAAGCTCGTTAGAGCGTTTAACCTATGTAATCATTTTATATTTAAAAGCCTGCGAAGCTGATCCGCATCCGAATGAGCGTATCGCTTGCGCAGCATATCCAAATCCGCGTGTCCCATAACTTTTGCGATCGCATACAAGCTCATATCGCTGTTTACCCACAAGCTTGCCCTTGTGTGTCTGAACTGGTGGGGAGTGTAAATCGGTATCTCAATTCCTTTTTCTGAATAATAATTTCGCATATCCTCCATAAAAATCTGATAATGTCTACGCGACCATGTCCGCGGACTGCAAATCTGACCGTTTCGTGTTTTTACAATATAGTTTTCGGTAGTTGCTTTTCGCTGTTCCTTCTGGGATTGCAATATTTTACACATTTCCTGCCGCAAAGGGATAACACGCTCTCTGAATTTATTTTTGGGAACATCTACAGTGACGGTTATTTTTCCCGTTGTCGGATCTGGCGTATCGGTAACGCCGCGTCTTATATATAAAACCTTTGTGTCAAAATCCACATCGCCCCATTTAAGCCCCAACAACTCGCTTCGGCTTAATCCTGTATCTATGAGGAGCTGTATTTCATAACCGAAACGATGAAAATTACCGTACTGAAAAATATAATTTATTTGTTCTTCAGTATAAATTGCTTTTTCTTCCGCTGTTCTCGCTCTCGGCATTTTTATATTTCTTACGGGATTTTTGTCAAGGTATTCATTGTCGATAGCTGCCTCAAACATTTGTTTAAGGCAGGATTTATTCTTTTTAAGCGTATCTAAACAAAAAAATACAGCCTTATCATTTAAATAAAGCTGTATATCTGTCTGTTTGATTGTCTGAAGCTCCCGTTCTCCAAAGCATGGGATCAAGTGATTGTAAACCGTGTTTTTGTAAGTCACCGCGTATGTGTTGCCTCGGACAGTGCCTTTAACCGTTTTGAGCCAAATTTCTGCCCATTCTTTAAAAAGTATTGTCTTTCTCATAAATGTCAACCATCCTTTTTGATATTTGTCAAAAACTGCTTTATGCAGTTTAAGCCATAAATATAATATCAAAAAAAACGTGTTCATACAATAAAAATAAAATGATGATATTTTTGGGGTGGTAGAGGTCGTCGGTTCAAGTCCGGTCACTCCGACCATAACTGGACACCAGTTTTGATACAATGAGTATTGAAGCGGGTGTCCAGTTTCTTTTTGCAAAAGTCCATATTTGCAAGGGTTTTCATATACCTTTTAACGAAAGCAGGCTCTACGGTAACCGAAGAATGGTCGCCGTAGAGCCTTTTTGCATTTTTGTCTGTGTACTTTTTAATTTTGGGTCTGGAGGGTGTGCATTGGGTTCAGAGGAATAATTAAAAAGTGCAACGGAGATGCCACCGTAAATTGATCACTCAAATTTTATTTACGCCTTTTTGTCTCATCTCTTTCGGTTTTCCATGCTTCGTACTTTTTGACATTTTCCGGGTCAGAATAGAATGTCCGACAAGCCTCTAATGTTGCCCTAGCTAATTGCTCTTTCTGCCAATCGGACAATGAGATATTTTCCAGGTTGTATGTCTCTTGCGATGTCACATTACCGTCTTTATCCCAATGTGCGATTACCATCGGAACGCCTGCTTCGATATCAGTTTTTGTTTTATCATCCATAAAAAGTTCCTCCTCATTATACGGAGCAACCATTCTGCGATGGCATCACATATTTACTATCATTCGAGACTATACATATATCCACCTATCGCCATCCCAATACGGCTGCTCTTGATGATGAGATTCGTGGAAATCATCGAACAGATTAAAAGCAACGGTTCTTGCAGTGTCGAAATCGGTGATTTTCCTGCCGTGGTACTCCCATTGCTGTTGTCCTTTATAGATGATACCCCATCCCGATCCAAATTTGCTCTTCATAATGGTGATGTAGTCGCCTTTATAACGCAGTGTGTAGTTGCCAGTTTCAGGCTTGCGATACCACTCTTGTTTCATGAAGTTTTTTCTGCGGTTAACACGGTTTTTCAGATTGCGTTCTCGGTCCTGTGGGGTCACATAATCACAGAGCATTTTCGAGGCACAATCACAGCCGACCCGTATTTCTCCGTCATAATTAGGGTGCTTTAATAAGTGGACATATCGAATTTTTTCTTTGCCACACATCTCGCATTGTTCATACGGAATTGGATCACCAGGGTAAACATCCTCACCCAAATCCTCCATACCAACATATTGCCAGCCTTTGTGTGGAATATCAGCTTTGTCCCAACGCATCAGTCTGTCACCTCCGGCGGGTCAAAATTCTCATCTGTGCATTTGCGGATGATATGCTTAGTGCGGTCAAGCGGCAGAGGAACATCCTCCTCCGCGAAATATTCCACCTTCACAACTTCCGCTGCAGAGTGGTGATTATCTTTGCCAACGGGTACAATCACATAATCGCCAACGGAAATATTGTCCTCATCGGCAATGTAGTAATAGCTTTTGTAGCCCTCGTCAAATTCCACGCTACAGTAAATGTAATCGGTTCTGCGGCGCTTGACCTTCTCGTAGACCGCAGGATCGAGTATTTCACCCATTCCGTAGAAACGCATAAACTGCCATACAGAGTCTGCAAAATCGCCCCAGAACTCTGGCAAAGCCTTCTTATCGTATGTTCCCTAGATAACACGCTGCGGTCCCTTCTTGAAGTCCACAGTGATGGTGTAATCCTTGATTTCAAGCGGATTATCCACCACGTCATCCGGGTTGCCCTCAATCTCACCGAACAAGTCATAGGCATCAATGTCATCAAGGAACCCCTCAACGCCACCCTGGACATAATATTTTCTGGAAACTACGCATCCGCTACCGATGTTCTGAATATGCTCCAAGGTTTCGCTTTCACGATCAAGCACCAACCTCTCGGTGTAATCCCAGGTCATATATTCGGCTGTTTCGGAGATCGGCTGCTTCGGCTTAATCTTGGTGATTCGGTGATAATCGATGGTGACACGGTCAACTCTGTCCGGCTTGTTATTGCCGTCAAAGACATAGAGATCATCCATACTAAGAGCATCACGCACCATATCCGACAGGTCAACACCGTCCACTTCAAAGTCCGCAATCAGCGAACCGCGGTATTTATAAACCTCGCCATCGGTGTTAGTGATTTCCATCTCCCATTCGCCAATGTCGGTAGCGAAAACCTCAATGTACTCGGTGCTGAAATATCGTGCTATGCTGTTCAGCACCCTGGCAGCGGTACCCTTTTCGATTTTATAAATCTTGCTTCTGGATTTTTCGTGTCCGTCAAAGCCAGAGCCAAAGTTGTATGCTGAAAACCATACGCGCCCATCAGTGCTGACGGTGATATGCTGTTCGACTTCGTCATCGGATTCTGGGGCTGAACCATAACAGATGTTATTGGAAACGATGCGTACTTTTTGCGGAGTACCTTTGAATCGCTTTAACTGACAATCGGCCAATTCACCCAGACGGGACAATGCTATCGTAAACCATGCACGGTTCTGCAGCTCCAAAATTTCCTCGCCAGAATACGCCCAATGATTGAAATATCGCCATTGGGAGTATATAGCCGAGCCGAGCAGTGGAATATCGGTAATCTGCCCGATAACGTGCTCCAGAGACTCAAAGTCATTTGCGGCTTTACCGTACTTCTCCGAAAAGGCGTGACCGCAGTCCATTACAAAGCCAAGCGCCTCACAGTCATCGGCCATATAATGGTCTACCAGTTCGATGTAGTTGATTTTCTTATCTCGGAATTTGTCATACAATTTGACAGCAAATTCGTGGATTTGCTTCATATCTGTCACTGCGGTACACCTCCCATCATTTTATAAAGTTGACCGTTCTTCTTTAACAGAATGCGCTCATAAACTCTTGTTCTGAAACTTTCATCATTGTGACAAATCCGGCATAATCTGTGGCATCCACAGGTATTTTCAGACCATGCTTTGTGATGCTGATGTCATCCCGTGGGTTAACATTCGCCTCATAGGTCGAGCCACGATTCATCCGCAATTTCAGATCCCCGGAGTCTCCCGCTTCGGGATAGAGATAATAGCCCGTTTTGGCATCGAAGCGGAACATATAGGCAAGCACCTGCAGATAGTCCCGGTTACCGATATTATCGATCGGCTTGTACTTTGCATCAGCAATCATTCGTTTCTCACTGTTACGGCTGATGAAATCAGGGTAAATAAGCCCCACATTTCCTTCAAAGAGCCTCTGTGCGCCTTTACCACCTTTGTTCATCGGGTGGTAGAACACATCCTCAATGAGCGAGTTGATATACTCCTCCCAAAGCCATGCACCATCAAACAGGATGCCGTATATTTGTCTTGCTCCCGTGCCGATTTGGTGCTTTTGGTGTCGAAGAATTAGGAGACACAGTCTCTGCAATGCAAGGTACTCGCGGTAATACGCATGGCGGACGGTATTTTTCTTGTTCTGTTCGATGATTTTCTGCCTGTCATAGGGTTCATAACCCGGTGTTGCGTCTATTACGAGTTTAACCTCGTCCTTTACCTTCACCAGGAGTTTGTTTCCGTAAGGCTTTCCCTTGATAAATTCGATGGTGTGTCGCACCAGTTCCATCAAGCTATTATCGTAAGAAAACTCACGCTGACTATAGGCGACATTTCCAGCAAAGGGCGTATTTTTTTCGATATGCCTTGCAACATCGATTGTTCCTTTAACATTACCATCGTTGTATCTGCGACGGATGTACTTTTTGAATAAGCCCTTACGCATAGCTGCTTTCAGGTAGTGGGGAAACAGGAACAGCAGAAAGTTGAACAGCCGATTATTGTGATCGGCATCCGCATCCATATCCACGATGTTCGGGAAATCCAGAACTTTATCCAGGAGGTATTGAAAGAAGAAATCTTCGTCACCACCACTAAAGCGGGATTCGATAATCAGCCGCTCATCTCCGCAGCCGAGAAAACCCATCACATTGCTTGTACGATAGGTGTCATTTACGCTTTGGAGAATCATCTGATCCTGCGTAATGTCCTCTGCATCTTTTATAATTTCTGGGAACACAAACACGCCTTCACGCTCAAGCTGCTCCAAGGTCTTATCTGCTATTTTGCTTGTGAGGGTTCTGATTTGAGAAAATGTCTCTTTTTTCTGTTGGGTGTTATCCTTGATCCTGAGTAGCTTCATGTGCATCACCTCTGGACGGGTTCTGATAGCCGTATGCCTTTGCAAAGCGTTTCATAATCCCTTCCTCATCGTACATACCCTGAATGTATTCCTGGAGGAGCGGTTGCAGATAATCCGTCCAAAGCTGGTCAAAGTCCAGTGTTTTCAGCTTCAGGAAGTAAGAAGCACCGATTTGATAATTCTCATTCAGATCCTCAACGGCAGCAATTTCCTTGTTAAGGGCAGCCATTCTTCTGATTGCTTCAGCTTCTAACTCTTCGTTTTCCAGCAAGGCAAGCATCTCAAGGCGCTCGTCTGCACGAAGCTCCACGAAGCGGAAACGACGGCGCATAGCAAAATCGAAGCTGTCCACAGAACGGTCAATATCGTTCATAGTGCCGATGATATAGACATTTTCGGGAATGTAGAACTTTTCATCCGGGTTAGGGTGCAGGTTGGAATACTGCGTGGAAATCTCACCGGATCTTCCACGATAGCCAGGGTCGACGGCAAAGAACAGTTCACCGAAGATTTTAGATATTTCACCACGGTTGATCTCATCGATGATGAAAATGTATTTTTTCAATTCGGCCTGTTTGGCGCGAATCTTGGAACCGGTAGCTTTTCTCGCTTTGATGGCTTTGTAGATAGCAAAGTCGTAGGAGTATGCCTGGGTTGCGAAGGACTTTCCGAAGAAGGTCGTGATGTCCTTGATTTTCTCGAACCGAAGGCCGGACTCCAACATTCTCCGAATCTCATCCAGATTCAGCGCGAGTTTGTTGACCGTTGCATTGCCCGGAATAGAGATGTTGATATGGCTGTCATCCACGCTTACGATGGTAAATTCATTGCCATTGATGGTTTTGAAGGTATCCACACCCAGTTCCAGGCTGGCGAAAAATTCCGCCATTGCTTCCTGAACAGAGAGTTCCTTTTCGACCGTTTCTCTGGATTTCTGAGAATCCTCGTAATTCTTTCTGGCGCGGGTAACAAACTTTTTGAAAATGCCGTCCTGCAGTTCAAAACCCATAGTTCCGTCATCGTTGACTCTCGGTCTCAAGCCCTCGACAAAATCAGAGTAATCGTAACTCGGATGGAACTGGACAAACTCCACCTGTCTTTTCTGCTCGTCTGTCAGAAGGGTGTAATCGTCAAAGTATCCGTTACTGATAATATCAGCAGCAATTTCCTTCGCAAGGTAGGACTTACCGGTACCCGGAGCGCCTCTGAAAATCAAATTTTTAGATTCAATCAGCATAGCGGAGAAAGGATTTCGATACCCTTTGAACTGCTGAACCAATTACTCCTGGGCAGCGGCTTCTGCCTCCTCGACAACAGTTTCTTTTTCGTCTTTTTCTCGGTATGTCAGTACAAACTGGTCTCCCGGTTCGCCGAACCGCTTCAAGCATTCCTGAACGAAACTAATTGTGGAGAAGATATTCCAACAGTAAATGACGAACTGACGGCCGTTGTCATAATCGTAGGTCATGTATTCTATGGTCTTGCGGTGCTTTTTGTATTCATCGACACTTGCAAAGATACCGCAAATCATCTCACTGTCCGGGTTGTATTTGCATACAGGAAAACTCTCCTTATCCTCAACAGACAAAGATGCCATCTGTTTTTCAAAAACCTGGCAGGCGAGGCGAGGCAGGGTCTGATTGGAATTTCTTCTCTCACCCTTGTTGTAGGCGCGCTTGGTCACCTCACCCGTTGCCTTTTTAAAGGAGACATCGAGGGGCTTATAGTTGTCACCAAGGCTGATATTATCCATCGTGAAACGCTCGTCCGTAGACACCACGCTCTCGGCGGTGATGGACAGTTCGAACTTTTCCTGATGCTTTGTTTCGATAGTAAAACCCTGGCCTTCCAAAAAACTTTTTGCTTCTACGGCATTAAAGCCGTCCGTAGAAATATCTGTGCCGTTTGCCAAATGGTCAGCAACAGCCACCACATATTTCGGTGGATACCGCTTTCCGTCATCGGTTACAAGTTCATATTTTGTACTTTGATTATGAAAAGGGACACCATTCTCATCGATGTATTTTAGGGCTTCGATGACGTATTCCTTTTTGAATTTTGGTATAGCCATACTGATCCTCCGTGTTAATTATAGTTTCGCGTTCATACAGTTTCTTCTCTTTTTGCATAAACCGCCTTTTCTGCATCGTGAATAAACGGATATTTTGTATATCCATAGTCGAGAAGTCTATATAGAAATCGAGAGGCTATAGATTCATACGGCTGCCACACCTGACAACGCCCCTTTATTGAGGCAGGTTTGATATCTTCAGTCTGATAGAGCCACCGGTATGCTTGGAGAAACTCACCATCCTCATAAGGCAGAATATCGGATCTGTTAAGGACAAAAAGCAGATACATTTTTGCTGTCCAATTTCCAATTCCTCTGAGGGATGTGAGTTCCTTAATGACTTCGCCATTACTCTTTGCAGCCAGTTTTTTTAAGTATTGCGGTTCGGACTTGACCTTCTGTGCAAACAGGGTCATATATTCTGCTTTCTGCATTGATACCCCTGCGGAGCGAATACGCTCCATCCCAAGTTCGATAATTGTATCCGCAGCCATTTTACCGCCGCACATTGCAGAAACTCTGTTTTCGATAACGTCTGCTACGGTGTTGGACATCATCTGTCCAATAATGGTGGAAAAGAAGAAATCCTCAGTATTGGGGTGTGCGCTGTATTCAAA
>Ga0137308_100661_pt1 | contig 49844 bp, 41 predicted proteins | sample Inofrocosms_June_FD_97181 | JGI IMG/M metagenome (GOLD analysis project Ga0137308, IMG submission 97181) | Mouse cecal microbial communities from Vienna, Austria - N-Acetylneuraminic and N-Acetylglucosamine D2O microcosms_June | ecosystem: Host-associated > Mammals > Digestive system > Large...
CCGAATGCAGAGACGGGATAACGATAAAGTAACACTGCACCTGAACATTTTTCATTGTATTCGGTAAATTGAGGAAGCAAAAAGGAGAAGACATGGATAAGAAAATACCTTATAAAATTTATTTGGAAGAACAGGAAATGCCGAGACAATGGTACAATGTCCGGGCAGATATGAAAAAGAAACCGGCGCCGATCTTAAATCCCGGCACACTGCAGCCCATTACGGTGGAAGAGCTTTCCGGTATCTTCTGTACGGAATTGGCAAAGCAAGAGCTGGACGATACCACGGCTTATTTCGATATTCCGCAGGAAATTAGAGACTTTTACAAAATGTACCGTCCCTCCCCCCTTGTACGGGCATATTGTCTGGAAGAAAAGCTGAAAACACCCGCCCATATTTATTACAAATTCGAAGGAAATAATACGTCGGGAAGCCATAAGTTAAATTCCGCCATCGCCCAAGCCTATTACGCAAAGGAGCAAGGCTTGAAGGGCGTTACCACAGAAACCGGCGCCGGACAATGGGGAACGGCCCTTTCCATGGCCTGTTCTTATTTTGATCTGGACTGTCAGGTCTACATGGTGAAATGCTCTTATGAGCAGAAGCCTTTCCGCCGTGAAGTAATGCGTACCTACGGCGCAAAGGTGACTCCCTCTCCCTCCATGAATACAAGTGTAGGGCGCAAGATAAACGAAGAATTTCCGGGAACCACGGGAAGCCTCGGATGTGCCATTTCCGAAGCGGTAGAAGCGGCAACCAGTCAGGACGGATACCGCTATGTCTTAGGCTCCGTGCTTTCTCAGGTATTGCTGCATCAGTCCATTATCGGTCTGGAGACAAAAGCGGCTTTGGATAAATACGGTATTCAGGCGGATATCATTATCGGATGTGCCGGAGGCGGCTCTAACTTAGGCGGATTAATCTCTCCTTTTGCAGGAGAAATCTTACGGGGAGAAGCGCAATATCAGATAATTGCCGTGGAACCGGCTTCCTGCCCCAGTCTGACGAGAGGTGTATATGCTTATGATTTCTGCGATACAGGAAAGGTATGCCCCCTTTCGAAGATGTATACTCTGGGAAGCGGATTTATGCCTTCCGCAAACCACGCAGGCGGACTCCGTTACCATGGCATGAGCTCCACGGTTTCCGAATTGTATGATCAGGGACTGCTGGAGGCCAGAAGCGTAGAGCAGACCGAAGTATTTAAGGCTGCCGAAACCTTTGCCAGAGTGGAGGGTATCCTTCCCGCGCCGGAGAGTAGCCATGCCATCAAAGCGGCCATTGACGAAGCAATGAAATGCAAAGAAACCGGAGAAGAAAAAAATATTGTATTCGGTCTAACCGGAACCGGTTACTTTGATATGGTGGCTTATCAGAAATACAATGACGGAGATATGAGTGATTATATTCCCACGGATGCGGAGCTGGCAGAAGCCATTGCTAAACTTCCCAAAGTGAATCCTTGACCCGTTAATCTTACCGTCCTGTCTTACAGGGCGGTTTTTGTAAAATATACTAACATCATAGACCGCCGCAATCCGGCAGAACGGAGGGTAAAATGAAATCACTCATAGCACCGAAGGACAAGCATCAAATGAACTGGGTGGAAGGCTTCATGGAATGGGGGACGGTAAAAGCCCCTAAAACACTGAAAGTGGAACATTCCTCACAGGAAGAGAAGGGTATCCTCACGGAAAGCTACCGGTTTACAAATATCAGCGATGTGCCGGTTTTCACTTCGCTAAGGGATATCTCCATCTATACCACCTTTGCGGATGACTACTGCAGTTCGGAAGTCTGCACAAAAAAACGCTGCCACACCCACATCTGGTGCGGCGGGGAAGTTTCCTATGTGATGGCCTTGCGCATGGGCGGAGAAGCGCCCCATCTGGGGCTTGTGCTGACAAAAGGCAGCCTCGCAGGTTACAGCATAGAGCGGGACTTAGCGAAAGGGAGCAACGACAGAGGTGATTTTCTTTTACATCCCTCTCCAACAGAATTGGAGCCGGGTGAGAGCTTTGACATCCAATGGAAACTTTTCTGGCATGAGGGAAAAGATGACTTTTACCGTCAGCTGCCCTTGCTGAACCATAAATTTCTCCGGGTAGAGGCAAAACAGTATGTTGTCTTCGCCGGGGAAGACATTTCCCTTACGGTGACTCCCGCTTTTGATATTTCACAGGAGGACATCCATATTACAAGAGCCGGAAAAACCGTGAAATATACTATGGCTGACGGAATTATCCATGTTCAGGAGCCCACTTCTGCGTGCAATATATTGCAGGATAAACTGTCCATATACGGAGAGCCATGGGACAATTTGTTTTTCTTCGAAAACACGGATCATAACCTGCCGGCATCTCCGGAACGGATCTCCGAAGCCTCCCGGTACGGCGAACATCGGTATGAGATTGAGGTCGGCGGTGTGAAAACCTTCTGTAGAATATATGTGCTTCCTGAGTTCAAGGAGCTGGTCAAAAGAAGGTGCCATTCTATTGTAGAAAAACAGCAGTTCCACAAACCGGGCAGCCCTCTCGACGGGGCTTATCTGATCTACGACAGAGAAGAGGGACATTGCGTCTACCGTCCCGAAAATGATTTTAACGGAGGCCGGGAACGTGTGGGCATGGGGGTTTTGATTGCCCGTTATCTGCAAAGCTGTCCGGATGAAGCACTGGAGAAAAGCCTTCGAAAATATGTGGCTTATGTGGAGCGGGAGCTTTATGACGAGGAAAACAACCTTGTCACCAACGATATCGGCTATAACGACTCCTACAAGCGGCTTTACAACTACCCATGGGTCAGCCTGCTCTATCTGGAGCTTTACACCCTCTGGGGAGACAAAGCTTCTCTCCGAAAGGCATATAAGATTATGAAATCTTTTTATACCCAAGGCGGAAGCCGCTTTTATGCCATAGAAATTCCTCTGCGGCAGATACTGCTGCTGTTAAAGGACTCTTCCATGGACAAGGAATATGATGAACTGAAAGCATGTTTTGCGGAACATTGTAATTATGTCCTTCAAAAGGATATCCTGTACCCCGCCCACGAAGTAAACTATGAGCAAAGCATCGTAGCTCCTGCGGCAAATCTTCTGTTGCAAATGTATCAAATTACAGGGGAGGAATTCATCGGCAAAGGTGCCGGACGGCAGCTTAAAGTTTTGGAGCTCTTTAACGGATTGCAGCCGGACTACCGCCAATATGAGGTGGCTGTCCGACATTGGGACGGCTACTGGTTCGGTAAAAAACGCCAGTATGGGGACACCTACCCCCATTATTGGAGCGCACTGACAGGAAACGCCTATCTGTCCTTCGGAGAAATCTCCGGAGATGCGGCCTACAGGGAAAAGGCCGAAGCTGCCTTCCGTGGTGTGTTAAGCCTGTTCTTCTCCGACGGCGGCGCTTCCTGCGCATATGTGTTCCCGGCCAGCGTCAACGGGGAGGCGGCAGACCGTTATGACGCTTACGCCAATGATCAGGATTGGGGAATGTATTTCTACTTAAGGGAACATAAAATTTAATTCTTGAGCGTGTTTGAAAAATCATTCTCCGGTCTGCTCGTTCCGGAGAAAGCATTTTTCAAACACGCGCTAAAGCAATTTAAGGAAAATGCCGATATTTCCGTAGCATCTTATTCTTAACAGTTCCGGAATTTCTTTTCTAAACTGTGTCCAGCCGCATGAGATTCTTTCTATTTTGCAGAATTGTTTTATCAATAAGGGGGAACGGGCGGGACGCCGTAGGTTGTATGGCTCAGGGGCAGACGGCTCCCATATGCGTGATGGGCAAAAAATCAGTATCTCATAATAAAGGATATTATCACATTTCCTGACTTCAGACAGCCAATGGCGGCTCTTTCCCTCCGTGTAGCAGAACGAAATCCCGTCTGCGACACGATTCAGGAAACCTGTCTCAGGATCATCACATAGCCGGAAAACATTTGCCAGTTTCGAAGAAGAAAGATTCAAAAATATACAAAAATATATTAAGATATTGATAGAATACAGATGCATTGATACAATGAAAAAGTCCACTATTGGACAGGAAGCACTGCATAGCGGCAGGCGTTTGGCTAATCCCTCCTGAAAGGGAGTGACGCTTATGCGAATTACATTACATATCGGTAAATACACCGTTACTATTATTGTAAAGAGCAACAACCGCCACTCGGCCAAGTGAACGGTTGTTTAAAGATTTCTATATAACCCAAACCAAAGCCAACCGCTTGTCGCAGTGCTTCTTTCTGTATACATTATATGCAGAAACCGGTTAAATGTCAACTATAACCAGATAATTATGCACGACAAACGCATGAATGTGTTTTACAAGCAAATCTTTAAACCTAAAAAAGAAACGGTATGCAATCGGTACGAATCCAGAAAAACATCTGGAGCAGATTATAAATTTATAAAATTAATTAGTTATATGAGTTTGTGCGTTTCTGTCCCAGACAAAACCCGTTCTCATCTACAGCACTGACAATATGATTGGCTTTCTGATTTTTACCGGCCTTTCCTCTCTGGGTTTTCCCGTCAATTGTACGATTGCCGTCTGTGTTCCCATTGCATCCGCTGTTATTATGGTTCCTTTTATGTTCAGACAGTCAAGCAGTTCGGGAATCGCCTTAATTTCGTTTGTCTATTTTACCAAAAAGGAGATTAAAAGAATGGCAGCAGGACATCTGCGTATCCAAAACGGATACTATCAAATGATTTTGAGTTATAAGGATGAGAACGGAAAGTGTAAGACCAAATCATCTCAACCGGTCTGGAAGCAAAGGGCAACAATCGCAATGCGGAAAGGTCAAAAGCTAAGGGAACTGCTGCTTCGGATTAAGGAGGAACAGGCTGAGCAAAGAAGGGTTTGTGGAAAAAGTTACTGTACAGAATATCCGGAATATATTTACCTCGATCCAGCTGGAAAGCTGATCCGCCCTGACTTTGTGACACAGCACTTCAGCCAATGCGATTATAGGTATTTTGGACAAAGAAAAGGAACCCACAACAGCGACCAACTGAATTTGTGGATTCCAATTCATCACAATGCTGGTGGCCGGACTTGAACCGGCACGGTGTTGCCACCGAGGGATTTTAAGTCCCTTGCGTCTGCCTATTCCGCCACACCAGCCGACGCAGTATAGAGTCCGCATTACGAACCCGCATACACTTCGGAATATGCCAACATTCCGACGGTATGCACTGGATGGAGGTGGATTCGAACCACCGAAGCAATTTGCAGCAGATTTACAGTCTGTCCCCTTTGGCCACTCGGGAATCCATCCATGTAGGTATGATGTCGAAAACATCATACCCTGACAATGTGAAATTGTAGCATAGTTTCGCACAAATTGCAAGACTGTTTTTTAAACTTTATCCGCTTCTTCTCTATGGAGGCAGTAGAATGTCCACCCGATCATCATAGGTACCGTTGCCACCATGGGCATGGCAAAACGCATGGCATCGGCAAGGGGAGACGCCAGACACACCAGAAAATTCATGAAACTTGGCACAAACAAAACCAAACCGCCAAATTTCCGATGCTTTCGAAGCGCCAATGCCAGCACCAGCATGATCCATGTATACAGCCCCGGAGAACACAGGTATTTCACCAGCGGCAGAGTCATGCTCAAATGCCAGATCTGTGCCAGCGCCTCGGAAGGCTCCGATCCGAATACATGGTGAATCCCCAGCTCCTTGTCATATTCATAATAGTCCAATCCGATCCATGCCTCTATATTCTGGGACACCGGCGCCAAATAGCCGAATCCCTTATTGATAAAAGCAGACACATAACAGCCGGGATGCTTCCAGAGCATCTGGAACCAAACCTTGAAATATTCCCCAAGCTCCGCTCCCCGGTACCACCCCTTAATCGGGTTGGAATCCACAGGGTTATAGCTGCTCATGCCTTCCACGCTGAGCACGCGGTCAATTACCTCTCTCTCGTATTCTGTAAGCTCATCCTCATAATATACCACATACCTTGCCGTCTGCAGAAAAGGGATACCCATAGCTTCTCCCACAGAAGGCCTTGCCATATCTACAATGCCGTAATATAATCCGTGTACTACAAGAGTATACGCCGCTAACGTGGACAACAGCGCCAGCAGCACCCTTTTTCTGTCCTGCTTTTTCAGCCACACCGCCAAGACGATCAAGCTCGGCACGACGGCATAAATTCCGTTATTCCTTAGCAGCGATGCCAAGATGCCGGAAACCGCCAGCAGCATGCCATCCTTTATGCTGCAGCTTTTTTTCCGGATTACTTCCATGAGAAACACTACCTGCAGTGCGGCAATTTCCGCATACAGCAAATCCTTTTCAAACCACTGCGCATATGTCCCCCAAAAAGGCGTAAAGGCGAAGAACAGGATGCCCACCGTACACCACCCTGAGGGAATCCCCATATCCAGCAGCTTTTTCAAGCTGTATGTGAATATCCATGCTCCCACACAGGTCTGGAAAAAGCAATATAGGAAAAAACCGAAATTCGCATCACCAATCCACCGTCCGAAGGTAAAGAGCGCGCCCATAATCACGGAAGACAGCGGAGGATGCCCTGCCGCCCATTCCGCATCCCCTAAAAACTGCCGCAGCTGCAAATTGCCGTCAGGACAGCTTGTCCCGGGATAATTCATCAAAATCCACGGCAGCCAGCCCGCCAAAATAATCAAAAAGCCAAACAGCTGAAAATGCTTCACATAGACAGATTGTTTTCCCTCCGGCTTTTTTATAACCCTCTCTTTTTCCAATAGGAAGAAAAGGCTTTTTAAAGTCAGATAAATTAGAATCCAAAAACCGGCCATGCAGAAAACCGACAGTATAAATTGAAATCCGCTGCCCAATATAAAGACCGAGCTGTTAAATTTATGGAAGCTGATACATGTGACCAAGAGCACGGACATCAGCAGCGATAAGACTGCCGTCTTTATGTCAATCCTATCCTCCTTTTTGAAAACATGGTCAAAAAGCTTCCAGATTGCAAACAGTACCACCAGATCGGCATAATAGACAGGGGTAAAGCTGTTATACAGCTTGTTCAATGTGTTGAGCAGAGTCGATTCCGGAAAACCTCCCCCGCTGATTTCAAACTTGCAGTGTAAGGTAAACACCACGATACAGGACAGCAGAAAAGAGACCGCTCTGCCATATCTGCCTGAAAAAATTTTTTTATTTGACTGCATATACTAATTTCCCTCCACTGCATTTTTCGGCGGTTCCATCCACGGCCCGCTTCGATAAAAGAATAAGGTCAAACAAGTTCCCAAGATCCAGCCCACGGGCCATGCGTACCATATACCCGTTTCTTGGAACGGTATGGACAAAAGAAAAGCCAGCACAACCCTCAGTATCAGATCGGTAAAAGTAGATGCCATAAATCTGCCCATCAATCCCGCCCCTCTGAGAATGCCGTCTCCCACAAGCTTAATGGAAATGATAAAGTAGAAGGGGGACACAATCCGCAAAAACCGGACTCCGGTGTCTATTGCTTTCCCCGTGATATCTTCCATGAACAAGTATACCAGATATCGGCCCGCAAGTAAATAAAGCAGTACCAGAGGCACACAGAGCATCCACACGATCTTCCGGCCTGCCTGAAATCCTTGTTTGATACGCTGCATCTTACCTGCCCCGATGTTCTGGGAGGTATAATTAGAGATGCCGTTACCGAGAGTGGTGAGAGAAGTGATCACCAGATTATTCAGCTTTACCGCCGCCGAGTATCCTGCCATAACACTGGGTCCGAAGCCGTTAATAACGCCTTGCAGAATAATATTCCCGACGGAGATAAAACTTTGCTGGAAAATACTGGGAACCGCTATCACCGCAATTTTACCCAAGAGCCGCCAAGAGAAAACCGCCGCCCTCTTCTCCGACTTGATCAATGCCAGCCTCCTGAGGACAAAAATCACTGCCAGCACACAGCTGACGCCCTGACATAGAAAAGTCGCCCATGCAACACCCGCCACTCCCATACGGAAGCCTTGCACAAACAGGATATCCACCGCAATATTGGAAAGAGATGAGATGGCCAGAAAAATAAAGGGCGTCTTGGAATCCCCCAAAGCCGAAAAGATACCGGTACAGACATTGTAAAAAAACAGAAACGGCAACCCCCAGATATAAATATCCAGATACAGTTTTGAATCTCCGAAGACCTCCTCCGGTGTATTGATCAGCAGCAAAAGGCTGTCGCCGCACAAGATGCCGAACAGCATTAATACTCCGCAAAGCACCGCCGTAGCAATCAGGGATGTATAGACTGCCGTCTTCATCTCCCCGTACTCCTTCGTGCCAAACAGCCGGGACACGATAACCGAACAGCCGATATTGCATCCGAAAGCAAAAGCAATAAAAATAAGTGTGATTTCATAACTATTGCCTACCGCTGCCAGCGCATTTTCCCCAACGAATTTTCCCACTACAAAGCTGTCCGCAATGTTGTAGAGCTGTTGGAAAATAATGCTGCCAAATAGCGGCAGGCAAAATTGCCAGAGTACCTTCTCCGGCTCCCCTGCGGTCAAATCCTTATTCATAACACCCTTCCTCCCAAGGCATCCTGCGCATTATGCGGAAATTTCGTTACCGAACCGGCTGATCCGTTCTGCGGAGTGCCGTTTTTTCTTTGGGTATTATACTCTCATTTTTCCCGTCTTGCAAGAAGGATTCTAATGCAACACACCCGCACTCGCAAAATCGCATAGAGACGCGATTTTGACTTCGCGGAAGGGGCTGTCTGAACTGTTACCCCTAATTCCCACTATGTTTCACGCAGGGTAGTTAATTATAATAATATTTATCAAGAAGCTCCGTTCGGATTTCATTTAATATTTCTGTAATCTGGTCAGAAGCAGAAAAAAATTCATAATCGCCAAGCTCGGTAAAATCATACTTTTTATAATCCTTATCCAGCGTTTTCGTTGTTCCGTCCCACAATCTTATATATCCAAAGTATTCTGAATTTAAAATGTAAACAGACTCACCCGTAAATTGGCATATCGGAGATTTTTCCATAAAAATAAGATACTCATTTTGGGTATTCATTAAGTTAAGTGTATTCATGAATTCTATTTTCCCATCATTTTCGTGTAAGCCAAAATGTTGAAATACATAACCTGCCTCTCCGACGGAAGCAATCTTTTCTCCCCTGATTATTTCTTTTATAACAAATTCCTGCCCGATACTCCCTTCACTCTGGCATATACTTCCCGTAGGAGAAACAACGGCAATGACTGATGACCCGCCAACGCCATACCCCTCATCAGCAGGCCCAAAGCTTTCCGCACTCATTTCTTTCATACCATCTCTGTATTCCCATGCATAATTCAGCGTTACCATATCCGGCCGTATGTCTGAAATATTTGACAAATCCGCTATGCCACAGTCCGGAATGTCCCTCCTAAATGCAATGCCTGAAGCAACGGTAATCGTCAGCAATAGAAAAACATAAATCTTAGTAAAAGAAATCCGCTTTTTCGGCATCCTTTTTCCTCCCAATCTGCATACAGGCACCGGACTCCATACCATAAACCTCCGTACATAATTCCGAAATATCCTGACTTATATGGCTGGCCAGCAGAACTACCGCCCCGCGTTTTGCCTCTTCAAAAATAATCTGACGGATCAATACAATTCCATCCTTGTCTATTGCATTTGTCGGTTCATCAAGGAAAAGGAAATCCGGCCTTTCCATAACTGCCTGCGCGATATTCAAACGCTGCTTCATACCCAATGAATACTTCTTTACCGACAACTTATTATCAGGATCCAGCCCTACCCTTTCCATCGTGCTCCTGACAGCCTTATAGGATATACAATGATTTAAGGAACTCAGAAAAAGCAAATTTTCTATGCCCGTCAATTCAGGCCACATCGCGGCATTTTCTATAATCACACCTACTTTTACATTTTTCCTTTCTCTGTAAATATCTTTTCCGTCTAATAATACTCTTCCTCTCGTTGGCCGGACTAATCCGCTCAAGGTTCTAAACAGCATTGTCTTTCCGGATCCGTTTTCCCCAATAAAGCCGTAGATATTACCGCCGATTAACTCCAATGAAATTTCATGCAATATCTCTTTTCTGCCAACCCTCTTTGTAATGTTTTCTGCACGTAAGCAATGCCCCACCCTAATGACCTCCCATCAAAAGATGTCTCTATACTTAACATAAAACATCATTCCGGCCATAATAAGTAAAAGATATAATACTTCTATTAAAATCTTCATAATCGCATATACCGGATTATTTATAATCAATATGTTAAAGCATAATGGATTTAAGATAACATTCACGATATTATCAAATAGCAATATGGCAACAAACTCCAAAATCATAACAACTACAAAAACCAAAAAAACCGCGATCGGAACATCAAATGGAATTGATATCCAATTTACTGCCAGACAGACCACCGCCAGCAAAGGCATAATAATTCCCCAAATTACTGCAAATGTCATTATAGCAGAGCCGTCCAATCTCCATTCATTGACATTCCTAAATCCTATCACAAAATGAACGACGATAAGCAGAAATGAATAAAGCATTGAAAATAAACAAAGTTCCCCTGCTTTTTTAATACACCAAATTTTCCGGTTGTTAACTCTGGTAAACACAAATACGCTTATTGTACCAAAGTAGTCCGAAATGCAGCTCCCATACAGCAATACGAAAAGAAAAATGCCCCCAATACTCTTAACAGACAAAATCACCGTATGCAATTCCCCGGCACTTAACCTTCCAAAGATACGATACCACAGCATATCAGGCAGAGGCTGCGATGTCGGTACTGCCAGAAAGATATCGGACATTGATATTAACAGAACATATGGTACAATCCATAAAATTTTCCCGAATAAAGATATCTTCTGCCGAATCACTGCATACTCCTTAAATCTTCTCTTATCGCATACAAAACGGAAACACCTATCAGTATAATACATATAAGGACAAATGCTGCCATAAATAACGGTGTGCGCCCCTTTGAAATTGTCGGCACTACATAATCCAGTATATTAGTATTCACATAAGTACTTTCATTTGCTATTGCATCCGACAATTTCCATGTATCGTAATTCTGCGATATCTGCGTTAAGAGAAATATCGGAAGAAACAGAACAAGTTTACTTCTCTTCCACCAAAATGAAAAACTCAAAGCCAGTGCGCCGAGCAAACCGGAAAACAACGAGAAAAAAAGCAAATATAATAAATTATATAAAAAAGGGCTTTCTGTCCAAAGCTTTAAAAAAGGTAATTTTGAATAAGGGGTATTATACAAAATATTTGTTCCAAGCAATCTGCGATAGTAATTTCCCATCTGATATTCGCCCAGCCATGTATTATGATTATGGGGTAAAAATAAATTGCACAAAAAAAGATTTAGCAAACAAGGAATTGCTATTACAGCTCCGGTTCCAATAAAAGCTGCCATCAATTTAGAAAAAAAATAGTTTTTGCGAGACGAACGGGATATATATATTGGCAGAAGCTGATTCCTATAATCATCCACATAAGACGTAGCATATGGAAGAACCACTAAAAACGGATAAATTACCGAAAAGAAATACCAAAGCCTATTATCTTGAGAATAGCACACTGATTGGTTTGCATCTTTTATTAACGAAAGATCCATTCCCCAAAATTGCGTAAGGATGTATATAAAGCTTAAACTCTGCGGAAACAAATGAAGCCACTCTCTGCAAGTCTATTACCATGAATAAAAGATACCAGCTTCCTACTATTATAAGGAATTCTGGTATCTGTCTGCTTATAAATATTCCGTATTAAATTATTTTTAAAAACACACCGGTGCCACATCCGATGTCAAAGGCTCCATCCGGTAATCCGGGAATTGTTCAATCAAACGCTCCAGACATAAGGTGGTATTATAGACAATGTCGTGAGCCAGCATTACAATCTTCTTCCTGCCAAGGGTGCTCTCCCTTGCATTCTGCAAAAGCTCTTCCGGTGTGGACTGGCTCACCGCGTCTTCCAGACTGGCATTCCAGTCAAAGTAAATGAACCCTTTCTCCGTCATCTTCTCGATGATTTCTTCATATATGGTTTCGTTATGTGCATTGATGCTGCCGCCGGGGAAACGGAACAATTCTACTTCCACGCCCGTGACTTCATATACCGCGTCATAAGCTTCCTGAAAATCCGCCAGATAGGCATCCACGCTCTTATATATCTCATCGTAATCATGCCTGTTGCAGTGGATGCCTATGGTATGACCCTCCGCCACAATCCTGCGGGCGATATCGGGATGGCTGCGGACATTTTCCCCTACCACGAAAAAGGTTGCCTTAATCCCCTTCTCCTGAAGGATATCCAGCACCGCCGCCGTATTATCCTCCGAAGGCCCGTCGTCGAAGGTCAGGTACATGGTCTTAGGATGGAAATAGTAGTCAATATTCTGGGCTATTCCCGCGGCAAGCTTATCCTGATACTCCTCGCTGCTGATGGCAGTGCGCTCCGCTTTATTGGACAGGAAAGCGGTTTCTATCAGACAGGAAGGCATGGAAGTCTCACGGATGACGTAAAGCTCTTGGCTTTGCTGCAAGCCTCTGTCTACGGCTTCTGTCCGGCTCACCGCCCCCATCTGGACTAACTGTGCAAGCCGTCTGCTGTCATTACAGCAGGTACAGTACCAGTTTGCCCCTTCCTCCTTCTCCGGACATCCGCTGAACCATGTTTCTATCCCTGCTATGGAGCTTTCCTTCTCTTCGCAAGCATTCTGGTGTATGCTGACAAAGAGATCACCCCTTGCCGCTTCCGCAATGTTTACCCTCTCCTCCAATGTCCGGAAAGTGTCGTCATCTTCTCTGGTAAGCACTGTCTCGTAGCCCAGCCCTTGCAGGTTCTCCGTCAGCTTTAAAGCGATCTGCAGGTTCACCGTCTTCTCTGTCACTTCTCCTCTGCTGCAGCCGGTATCTTCACCGCCGTGTCCGGGATCAATGACAATGACCGGAACGGAAGGCTCCTCTTCTATCACTACGATATCGTTTCCCGATACGGCAGGCGGCTCCGCCTGAGGCATACCGGAAGGCGGATTCCCCTCCCCCGATACCACCACGCTTTCCTCGGCGGCAAACAAATACTCTTTTCCCCAATAGATCAGAACCAGCCCTGCGATTGTCGCTGCGGTAAAGAGAATTATAACGAGAAGACTGCGGCGGAGAAATCTGTTTGCAGCTCCGCCTCCACATTTTACGGATCTGTTATGCATCCTGCTGTCGAAGGTTCTCACCCTCACCAGACGCACCTCTCTGCTATTCACGTTTTTTCTGCCCATCTTTCCGTACATTTTATCATCCTCTTTTCCGAATTCCAATCTTCTGTCCATACCGGAGCGTGTTTGAAGAATACCTATGGAAGAGCACCTGTTAAACCAAATCCCCCGGCAAGCTGCAAGGTCATGGCACTTGCGGCATTCGCCACGCCACGGCGCTTGGCTCATTGCCCGCAGGAAAAAAACAGGCTTCCCGCAGCTGTTATATACAGCATACAGGGAAGCCCCGTCATATTTTCATATTTTTGGCATATTAATTTCATCTTTTTTCCATAATACTTGCATCATCTCGAGATTTTCAAGTACAGCTCGTTAATTCCCTCATAAAACCCAATGGTTACAATAGTATTCCCTTCCTCCATTCCGGCAAAACTGTATTTCTTAAAATAGGGCGTGGTCTCGGACAGTGGATTTGTACTCTCGTACTCCTGAGGCTCTCCCAATCCCACATATTCACTCCAGACGCGGATAATTTCATCCGGGTCTATATCCTTCCATTCCAGCTCCGTTCTCACATAAAATTCATAAAGCTTACCCGTATCCGCGTCCACATATGCGTCCAGCAGACGGTTTTCTTTATTGGTGTTCAGCTTTCCGGAGACAAAGCTGATTTTCCAGACCAGCACATTGTTTCTTGGCTCCGGCACATCAATAGCCGAATACAGAACCTCGCTGTAGGAGCCCGGAGACAGCTCTTTTATCTCCTGCGGCAGGATTCCCAGATTCTTCAGTTCCGAGACTGCCTGATTGCAAAGCCGAATCCCCCCCGTCTCCCCTGTTTCCGAACCGGAGGAATCTTTATGGTTTACCACAAAAGCATAAGTTCCCGTCAATTCCTGATAATCCAGATTTACCGTATCCACGTTTGTCATAGCATTCTGGTCGCTCTCCGGCTGAATCTGGTTGTTCAGACATTTGGATACAATATATACTCTCTCGTTATTGCTCAAAGAATAGCGATATCCTTCCGTGCCCGTCTCCGTCTCTCTGACATGGATTTGATTCAATATATTTCTGTCACGATATTGGGCAATTGCTTCCGGCCCCCACACTGCCACCGCCGCAATAACAGCCGCAAGAGGAATCAGCAGCATACTGATTTTTTCTATTTTCACACTAACTCCTATCTGCCCGCTTTGGCGGGCACTAAAATCAGGATTGTGAAATATCCTTCTTCACACTAACCTCCATGTTGCAGCTTTGCTGCGACTCACAATCCCATGGAGCTAAAGCTCCGATGAGAAATGCCGTATTTCAGGCATTTCTCGGTGTGAGACTTAGAGTTTCTCTGAGACATATGAATATACACATCTCAAGGCGTTTTTAATCCGGAGTTCCCCATGGCAGGCAGAAGCTGATACTGGTGCCCTCTCCTACCTTACTCTCTATCTGCAGCGCACTGTTGTGGAGTCTCAATATCTCCACGCACAGCGCCAGTCCCAGCCCCGCTCCGTTTTTACTGCGGGATCTGGACTTATCCACCATATAAAATGCCTCCGTTACCTTTTTCAGTTCTTCTTCGGGAATTCCTACCCCGTAATCCCTGACCTGAAACAGGTAGCCTTCTTCCCGGCAGGCTCCGTCCACCTCTATGGTGCCTCCTTCCGGAGACGCCTTACAGGCATTATCCACTAAATTCAATAAAACGGATTTGATTAAGTTTATCTCTCCATGAATCGTTGCCGGTTCAAACATAATGTCTATCTTCTGCTCCGTGTGTTCCCCGAACATATCCTGCAGATACTGAAACAAACTCTCCGCCGCCATAGGCTGCGTCTCAATCCGCTCCCTCTTGGTGACAATAATATCCAGCAGACGGAATGACATATTTTCCAAGCGCTTTCCTTCCGTGTAAATGTAATTAGAGGACAGGAAATGCTTTTCCTCGTCAAGCTTTCTGGAACGAAGCACATCCGCATATCCGATGATGGCCGTAAGAGGCGTCTTTAACTCATGGGCAAAAGCCGCAATAAAGTCTTCTCGCGCGCGAATCTCATCCTGAAGCTCGGCAATCGTATCCTCCAAAACGTTGGCCATACTGTTAAAATCGGCGGTTAGAAGTCCCAGCTCGTCATTGCTGACAATCTGGGCGCGGTAGTTGTAATCTCCCCCCGCCATTTTTCTGGTGGCTCCGGCCAAAATACGGATGGGTTTGGTAAGCCAAAAGCAGATAAAATACAGAACAATAGCACAGACTGCCAGCATCGCTACGGTAACTTTCCGGTATACGGAAAAGCCCATGGCTCTCTCCGCGAAGACCTCCGTCACATCTTCCATGGTTTCCAAATACAATTTTCTGTCCAATACAGTTACCATGATACCCGTCTGTATGTAATAATGTTCTCCCTGACGGATTACCTGATACACTCTGGTGTTCTCCTCTACCTGCTGAGTCAGCCGGGCATCCTCCGGAAATCCGTCACTGGCATAGAGCACCTCCTTCTCTTCGTTGGAGAGGCGCAGCAGACGGCCGGTTCCCTGTCCGCCGCTCTCCAGCTTAGAGCCGATCTGCTCCACTGCAATATCCTGCAATACATTGTACTTTGTAGGAATATTCAGCGCCGCCGTCTCAAAAGCGAACTGCAGGATATTGCTGTCGCTCATAGCCTGCTCAATCTCACGGTTCAGAGCCGTCTCAAACACATAATTCACAAAAAAGTATCCGCTGAAACCAAAAGCGACTGCCATAATCATAATAGTCCACAGCAGAATCTTGTATAATAATTTCATTTGCAACCCCTTATGCGCTCTACAGAAAGCGCCTGAAAAAGGCTTCCCGTAAACTGACGCAGTCAGATTTCCAGCCTGTACCCCACCTTATAGACTGCCACCAAATTATCTTCCCAGCCCATTTTCCTGCGGAGCCTCTGAACATGAAGATCTAAAGTACGGCTGTCCGCCAGATACTCGTCCCCCCATACCTTTTCATACAGACTCTCCCGGAACAAAGCGATATTTTTGTTCCGCATAAACAGAACCAGAAGTCCGTACTCTTTGTTGGTCAGCACTACCGGCTTTCCTGCCTTTGTAACCTTTCTGGCATCCTCGTCCACCACCACATCCCCTGCGGTGAGAACCGTGTCCGTCTTGTTATAGCGGCGCAGTACCACTTCCACGCGGGCTACCAGCTCCACCACGTCAAAGGGCTTCACCAGATAATCCTCCGCTCCCAGCTTCAATCCCTTCACCCTGTCCTTGACCTCATGTTTTGCGGTAATAAAAATCACCGGAATCTTCAAAGGCCTTATGTATTCCATAATATCGTAGCCATTGGCGCCGGGAAGCATGATATCCAGCAAAACCAAATCAAAAGGCTCGGATTCAATCAGGTCGATGGCCTGAATACCATCCTGAACAGCCTTGCAGTCATAGCCTGCCGCCGACAAGTTAATATCTATCAAATCGCAAATCGGTTTCTCGTCATCCACAATCAGTATCTTAATCATTCCTCTACTGTCCACCCCCAATATTCCCGTATCAGCTGTGTCAAGCCCTCCACAGTATCCTCTTCCGTACATTGATAAGTCTGTTCAAATTCCGTGTCCACCTCAAATCCGTCCGTCCTCTGATAATAGATGGAACACCTTGTATCAATCAATAACTCGCCGTCTTCTCCCGAATAACTGTACCGTGCCAGCACCAGTATATCCTTCATACCGTCCCCGTCCAAATCGCGGCAGGCCATCCCCTTCAAAGCATACAGATTATCGTAATCTCCCATGGGCTGGAAGCTCCAGACAATCTGCCCTTGGCCGTTGACAAGGTATATCATAAATACGTCATACTCTGCCATCCGTATGCTTCCCGGAACCACTTGAAGACGGCCTTGCTTTTCGAAGGTTCTATAGTAGTTCTGTTCCTGAACCACTTGGAATCCCTGCTTCAAAAGCTCATCCAACGTGGTTGCAGTATAGAGCACCTCCGTGGAATTTCCGTTCCGCACATAATCCACAATAAACTCAATGCTTTTATTCATACTGAAACGGTTTATTTTGTCGGATATCCGCCAGTCCCGGTAAAAACCGCCCTCTCTTTGAAACAGCACGTCTCCCACTTTGTAACTCTTACCCGAATATTCCCCCACATCATTGACACAATTCGTAATCAGAATAATATCCGTCAGACCGTCCCTGTTCACATCCTGAAAGGAAACCGCTGCCAGATCTCTGGTGGGCTGCTTCATTTCTCCCAGATAGCAATTGTTCGTTTCCAGCTGGTTTGTCTTATATAAGACCTTCCCGCCCTCATCCGTAATCAGCAGTGCCATCCGGCGGTATGTTGTGTCCATAATCGGCAGGAACGTCACCTCGCTCTGGCTAAAGCTCTCCAATATTACGGGAAAGCTCTGATCCTCTATGGCGTAAAATCCCTGTTCCGCTATGTCCTCAGCCTTTTCAATTGCGGAAAAACGCTCTTCATAATCCTCATATTGACTAATAATCTGCCCCAGACTGTCCTGCGCCGATGCCTTCGCGGAAAACAGACTGATACTGCAGGCACAAACCGTCAAGGCCAGAAAAATCCTTTTCCCCTTCACACCCACCCTCTCCTTTCCCAAAGTGACGCAGACAACGCTTCCTGCACGGACAAAATATCCTACTGTGCAAAAAATACCGGCTCCACATCATCTGCAAAGCCAGTATAACTCATTAATGCATCATTTTTGCTACATGTGCTTCAATATAACGGCACAATTCTTCGGCAGCTCTATTGTCATTTTTCCCGCCTTTACCTCATACTCTTGGCCGTTCAAATGATATCCGCTGTCGTCCGTCTGCAGCAGCACCTTCATTTTACAGTTCTTGGGAATATTCAATTCCCACACAAATACCCTTTTCGTAATAGGATGATCGTTATTATTGATGAGTATCAGACATTGTCCCTTATTATGGAAACGCCCATAGGAAATATAATTGTAGTCACTGTCCACATATTTCAGGGAACCTGTCCGCAGTTCGTCATTTTCCTTCCGCAGCCGGATAATATCCTTATGAAAGGCAATCATTTCCAGATCCTCATGCCCCCATGGATAAGTACGCCTGCTGTCGGGATCCGTAAATCCGCAGACACCCGCCTCGTCACCGTAATAGATGGTGGGGGCGCCGATCCATGTCATCTGCATTACCACGGCTTCCCGGAAAACCGCTTTGTTTACGCCTTCATTTGCCGCCTCAGGACCCATAGTGCCGATTCTTCCCACTTTATGGCTTGTTCTGGTCAAAAAGCGGGAATGATCATGGTTGGACAATTCGTTCATGGCCACCTGCCAGCTGGGCATGGAAAAGCTTGTGGTGTGGTGCTGCATAGCGCCCCAGAAGGACTCGGAATTCCCCAATAAGTCTTCACGGAAATCGTCGCTGTGCTTCTCCATTCCGGTCAAAAACCATGTCACAGGCTCCATAAAAGCATCATAGTTCATAACGGTATCCCATTCGTTTCCCTGAAGCCAGTCCCGAGTGTTCCCGTAATGCTCCGCCAGAATAATGGCGTCCGGATTGGCATCCTTCACCACACGGCGGAACTCCTGCCAGAAACGGTGGTTGAAATCCTGACTGTGCCCTAAATCCGCCGCAACGTCCAATCTCCACCCGTCCACGTTATAGGGCGGTGATACCCATTTTGCCGCAATCTGCAGCACATAATCCATCAGCTTTTCGGATCCCTCATAATTCAGCTTAGGCAATGTATCATGCCCCCACCAGCCGTCATAGCTGTTGTTACATGGCCAGCTGTTCTGGTCATGGAACTGAAAATAATCCCTGTAAGGGCTGTCCGCACTGATGAATGCGCCCTTTTCATAGCCTTCCGCATTCTCATAGATTCGTTCTTTGTCCATCCATTTATTGAAAGAACCGCAATGATTAAAGACGCCGTCCAGTATTACTCTCATGCCCCTCCTGTGAGCTTCCTCCACTACTTTGATGAACAACTCATTGCTGGCCTCAAGGTTTGCAAGATTCGTCACACGGTTAATATAGCGGGTAGCGTCGCAGTTCCTCTGTCCCTGTTCCGACAGCAGCTCGCCCTTATCGTCCACAATCTTTCCGAAATGGGGATCAATATAGTCATAATCTTGAATATCATATTTGTGGTTGGAGGGAGAGACAAACAGGGGATTAAAGTAGATAACCTCCACACCCAGATCCTGAAGGTAGTCCATTTTATCCAAAACTCCCTGAAGATCACCGCCGTAAAACTCTCTGACATCCATCTGTGCCGGATAGCGATTCCAATCCTCTACGCGGTTTACGGGTCTGTTGATATATAAGTATTCGTTGGTGAGCACGTCATTCGTGGTATCTCCGTTACAGAATCGGTCCACATAGATCTGGTACATAACGGCTCCCTTCGCCCATTGGGGCGTCTTAAAATCGGGAATAATTACAAAATCATAGTACTCATTGATTTCCTGAACCAGCCCCCGGGTATCATAATAACACCGCAGGCGTCCGGTCTGAATCTCAAAATAGTAAGAAGCTTTTTCGTTCTCCAGCTGGAGTTCAAAAGAATAATAGTCGAAGTTTCCCTCCGTCTCCGTTTTATACATCAGGTTCCGCTCACCTTTGTACACCAAAAGCACCCGATCCACATTATTCTTGGCAGTTCGGAACTTTATAGTGACCTTGTCATACGCCGCCGGCTCGGCAGGGCTGATAAAGTGCTCCGTAGTATCCGTATAGAGCGCCCGTTTATTGAACACAGGACGCATGGTAGAAATATAGCGCCGATTATTTTCTATCAATCTAACCTTTTCCAAATCCAACTTCATATCCGCTTAATATCTCCTATACTTGGCATAAACTGAGTGTATTACTATTGTACTGAAAACATCGTCCTAATTCAACACTTTTTTTCAAGGTAAAAAGGACAGCCATGGGGTGACTGTCCTTTTAGAGAAGGTATTTCTTACTTATGGGGTATAGCAAAAACTATATAATGTATTGGGGGGTTACAAATAGTATAATATCATCTATATCTTCTTTTGGCTATTCTCACATTACATAAATTTCACAAAATTATCAATCATTTTTTGTACATATTCAACAACAACTTATTGTGAAAATTAACAAGAAAACAACGCTTCAAACTCTTCTCTGCCTATTTTTTCCTTTTCCAAGAGCAGGTTTGCGCAGTTGTGCAATACTTTCTCATGCTCCAAAATAATTTCTTTTGACTTGGCATAACAGTTGTCGATGATTGCTTTTACCTCTCTGTCAATTTCGCCGGATACGGCTTCACTGTGGGATTTTGCATGTGCCAGATCCCGCCCGATAAATACCTCATCATCATCGTCATCATAACAGATCACCCCGATGTTATCTGACATGCCGAATCTTGTAACCATTTTACGTGCTACCTTTGTAGCCTTCTTAATATCGCTGGATGCACCGGTGGTAATGTCCTTAAAAATAATCTCCTCGGCAATCCGCCCGCCTAAGGACACCATAATCTCCTGAAGCATCTGGCCTTTTGTCCGGAACATTTCGTCCCTCTCGGGCAAGGGCATTGTATAGCCTGCCGCACCGATTCCGGTGGGAATGATGGATACGGTATATACAGGCCCGACATCCGGCAGCACATGGAACAGAATCGCATGTCCCGCCTCATGGTATGCCGTAATCCGCTTCTCCTTATCGGAAATAATCCGGCTTTTCTTCTCCGCGCCGATCCCTACCTTCACAAATGCCTTGCGGATATCTTCTTGGGTCAGGTAGCCCTTTCTGCTCTTTGCCGCGTTGATGGCCGCCTCGTTCAGCAGATTCTCCAAATCCGCTCCGGTGAAGCCCGCCGTGGTCTGTGCCACCTGTTTTAAATCCACGTCCTCCGCAAGAGGTTTGTTTTTGGCATGAACCTTTAAAATATCTTCTCTTCCGCCCACATCGGGAGTTCCCACCGCCACTTTTCTGTCAAAACGTCCGGGACGAAGAATAGCCGGATCCAAAATGTCCACGCGGTTGGTGGCCGCCATAACAATAATTCCCTCATTGATGCCGAATCCGTCCATCTCTACCAGCAGCTGATTCAGAGTCTGCTCTCTCTCATCGTGGCCGCCGCCCATACCGGTGCCTCTTCTTCTGGCCACCGCATCAATCTCGTCAATAAACACGATACAGGGAGAGTTCTTCTTGGCATCTTCAAACAAATCGCGGACACGGGAAGCGCCCACACCCACGAACATTTCCACAAAATCCGAACCGGAAATGCTGAAAAAAGGAACGCCTGCTTCACCCGCCACCGCTTTTGCCAGCAGCGTCTTACCGGTACCGGGAGGACCCTCCAAAAGCACGCCCTTGGGAATTCTTGCGCCCACTTTTGTGTATTTTCCGGGTTCCTTCAGAAAATCCACGATTTCCTCCAGCTCCTCCTTTTCCTCCTTCAGACCGGCAACCTGTGCAAAGGTTATGGTCTTGTCACCCAGCGACAGCTTCGCACGGCTCTTGCCGAAATTCATCATCTTGCTGTTGCCGCCGCCTGCATTCTGGGCATTTATCATCATAAACAGAAACACACCCACTGCCAGCACAATGACCATGGGCACCAATGTGGTAAGCAGCCAGCTCTCTCTGGGCACGTCCTTTACCAACGGATCAAATCCATAGTTCCTTACCAGTTCTTCCGCCTCTTGGATGTCCGTCACATAAAGACGCTTTAACGTACCGTCGTTCAACATAACCTTCAGATAGCCGGTGGGGGTCTCGCTGTTGGGATTTACCTCCACCTCCATGACCCGTCCGCTATCCATATCGGTAATAAATTCCTGCCTTGAATAGTTCTGCTCACTGCTCTTTAAGGTGCTGAGCACGGCTACCACCATAAGCAGCAACAATATAAATACAAAATATGAATGAAATCCTCTTCCGCTCTGCTTCACTTACAAGCCTCCTGTTTCTATTTCCGTTCCGGAACCTTTCTTGCATTCCATTGCTTTCCGGAACCTTTTATTCCATTCCCTTTTTCCGGCGGAGCCCCTGTCTGAGGCGCTTTCGGTTCCGTCTTTGGCAGAAATGCACTTTCCAACCGTTTATTTGTACCAGCCGGAGGGCTGTCAGTCAAATTCCACAATTCCGATATAGGGCAGATTGCGGTATCTCTGATTGTAATCAAGACCATATCCCACCACGAACTGATCGGGAATCTCAAATCCCGTATAATCTACATCCACAGGAATGACACGTCTGTCAGGTTTGTCCAAAAGCGTGCAGAGACGCAGAGACGCAGGCCCTCTGTCGCGAAGCATCTCCAGCAGATAGCTCAATGTTCTGCCGCTGTCCACGATATCTTCCACCACAATGACGTCTTTATCCTTCAGGGATTCGTCCAAATCCTTTATTATCCTTACCACACCGCTGGACTTGGTATCACTGCCATAGCTGGACACGGACATAAAGTCCAAAGATACCGGCACGGTAATTCTCTTTGCAAGTTCACACATAAAAAAACTGCCGCCCTTCAAGACGCAGACCAGATGTACCCGTTTACCGGCATAATCCTTACTGATTTCTTCACCGATGGCCTTAATCCGGGCATCTACCTTTTCCTCCGACAAAAGTACTCTCACATGTTCACTCATTTTCATCCTCCGTTTTGCCGCCGGAGCGGCTCTTTCTTAATTGTACCTGTAAAATATGCTTAGTATTCCCGTCTATCTTATAATATTCACTGATTCTTCCCCCGATAATCCACAGTACATGGCATCCGTCCGTAAGCAGAGGGATTTTGTCTCTTTCCTCTCTGGGGATTTTCTCCGTTATCATATACTTTTTTAAAGATTTATGGATGAGCTGCCCGTTTCCGTCGGCGATACTCAGAAAATCTCCCGTTTCCCTGTACCGTATACATATCGGTTTTTCTATTTTATCATAATCAAACCATTTCGTATACTCATTTCTGGGAACTTCTTCATATTGATCTCCGGAAAGAACCTTTAGCTCCAGCATCCCTTCTTCTCCCAAGTCGGCATGAAGAACTTCCTCCTCCATAATCCGTCTCTTATCCGCATATATTCCGAGAGGTTTCCGCACATATTCCCTATTCTTTCCCAAAAATACCGTTCCATAACTGCGGGCGGCATATATTCCCATAGGAAGATCCACCTTGCGGTTTCCCCTTTCCTCAAACAGGGACATTACTTCCCTGATATGGACGGCCGAAATATCTTTTCCCGTAGGGGACAGCTCCTCTGCCAGCAGGTGAATCAGCCTTTTTTGAAGGGCCGGATGGAATTCGCGAAAGCGTTCCACGGAAATCTCATATTTATACTCCATGTCCGCTTTGGCGGGCTCATAATCAATAGTTGAAAGCGCTTTTCTTTCAACCTTCTCCTCCGTCTCTTTCACACAGCGCTCTCTTGCCGCCCGCGTCTGCTGCCCCATGTACTCCTCTGTCTCCGTGAGAAGCTCCGCCGTATTCGTCATACGCCCTACACATCCCGGCACAAGCTCCCTCTCCACATAGGGCAGGATATGATGCCTGATACGGTTACGGGCATATTCATCGGTATCGTTTGTACTGTCCTTGCACCAGTTAATCTGTCTTTCTGTCAGATACTCCTCGATTTCCGTCCGTTCCAGACACAGGAGGGGACGTATGATTTCCTGCCGCAGGGGACGTATGCCGCACAGTCCTTTTAATCCGCTTCCCCGGAATAAATGGAACAGCATAGTCTCCGCTCTGTCATTACAGTTATGCGCCACGGCAATCTTATTTGCCCCTGTCTCCTTAGCGATTCTGCGGAATGCTTCATAGCGGATCCTTCTGCCAGCGTCCTCCTCCGAACATTTCTCCCGCTCCGCAAACTCTCTCACATCCGTCTTGATCAAGTAAAAGGGGATTTCATATTTCCCGCACAATGCCTCCACATATCCGGCATCCCGTGCCGCATCGGGACGGATTCCGTGGTTGACGTGGACTGCCGACAAGGTCAAAGGAGTCCTTTTTGCATATTCCCATAACACAATTAAGAGGCAAACAGAGTCTGCCCCTCCGGATACCCCCAGCACAATATGGTCGTGAGGGCAGATCATATGATATTGTTCTAAATAGGAAAAAATCTTTTCCTCCGTTTTACGCCGCATACTCATATGACAAATTTAACTCATGAATATAAGAAAAGTCAAGAAAAGGTTGCATTTTCCCAAATTCCGATTACCCCCACGGTCATATCATCCGTTATATGCCCGCCTCCGGCGTAAATTGCCATGCGCAGGATCTTTTCGGCAATTTCTCCCGGATTCTGCTCCCGGATACCCGAAATTGCCTCTTCCAGCGTATTTTCGTAATCATGAACCCCCAGCGCGTCGATGACGCCGTCGGAAACCATGATGAGATAGTCTCCGTCCTGAAGCTGCCTCTCCAAGGGCAGTATATCCACCTGTTGAAAAATACCCAGAGGCAAGGTTCCGGCTTTCAGCTGCTCCACCTTATCCTCCTGCTTTAAAAAGGTTACCGCCCCGCCGGCCTTGTATAACCGGCAGCTGCCTTGATAGAGGTCTATGTCACAGATATCCAATGTAGGGTGGTTGCGGTCCTCCCCGGTGACAAACAATGCCGTGTTGACCATATTTATGGCGCCTTCCATGGTGTAGCCTGCCTCTATCATTTTTTCCATCAGATCCAGTACCCGCTCACTGTCCTTCCCCGCCGTCTCCCCGGAGCCTGTGCCGTCGGACAGCATCACCGTGACCCTTCCTTTTTCCGCCTCGAATACGGCAAAGTTATCCCCGGATATAGTCTCGTTCTCCTTTGTGGCACGGGAAAAACCGGTGAGCACCAAGTAACCTGCCTCTTCCTCCAAGATAAAACTGTGAGGTGTTTTTTCCACGCGGAAGGGACTGGACACGGACAACTGGAGCCGACGGTCCAGCAATACGGAAATCATATCCGCCACCTCCTCCGCAGAAATGCCCCCTTTTTTCTCCGTGCTCAAAGTCAGCGCTACGGCACGCCTTCCCGTGGGCCGGGGGAGATAGCTAAGACTCTCCGCGATAATCTGCTCCTCTTTTAAAGCCGATGTAATCATACGCTTCTTTCGCTCCTCCATGGGATAAAAGCACACTACCTCACCGGCCACCTCCGTCATAATTTGAGCCATCTCCGTCAAGTGCTCCCTGATAATCTGCCGATTTTCCCACAGGCGTCTCTCCGACAGCTGCGTCTGCCTGTCCCCTTCCATAGGCTGAAAATCTCCGTCGTAGCTTTTGGACAGCTCCTTGAAGGTATCCGCATAATTCAGCAGCCTTCTTCTGCACAAATCGGAAACCTGCGCCGTCCGAAGTTCTTCCTCACGAAGCTGTCTGCCCGCTGCCTTTTTCCCCCTGTAATACCCCATCAGCTCCTGTCCTGCTATCATGTCCCAATACTCCTCCATTCCCATGTGATTTCAGCATTTTCCCAAATGCCGGAGCAGCCGGCGGGACAATCTGTCCCTGAACGGCTAAAGCAGTATACATTATAGAAAGGGGCAGCCGGATTTTTTGTCAAAACAACGGAGCCTTCTCCTTAAAGTTTTGCGACAAAAAAAGCAGGACAATCAATCATCCTGCTTAAAAAGAATCTCACCTTCATAAACCAAACCAAGCTTTTCTCTGGCTATATTTTCAATAAAACCCTTCGTCTGAACTTCCTTTGCAAATTCTTCGATTTCCAGCTCTCTGCGCTTTTCTTCTTCTATCAGTGCATTCAGCTGCTCCTGCTCCTGAAGCTTTGCTTCCACCTTCTGCTTTAATTCCACACTTCTGACGGCCACAACCGTCATTACCATCATCACTACCAACGTCACAAGAAACATACTAAATCGGTTTTGATGCCTTTTTCGGTATGCCACCCTTCTCTTAGCCATGACTCGCCTCCCTATTCCAGTTCCGTCCCTGCTCTGCGATACCCTTGTCTAGGGAAGAAATGTTCCGACGCTGACGCGTCTGAAATTTCTTCCGGGTATCTTCGTTACGGGACTGATACGCTTCCAGTTCCGTCCCTGCTCTGCGATACTGTTTTATTCCGATTCCGTTTCGGCATTGTTGTGTCTGAAACTTTATCTTGATTGTACTTGAACTTCAGCTGGTCTATCATGTCTATTAGGACAGCATAATTACATTTTAAGCACTTTTAGAAAGAACGTCAACTTCTTTTTTATGAATCTTTTCCCTCTGCGCAGGAATCTGACAAGGCGGTTTCCTGCCGCTCCCGCTGCTGCGCCCGTTTTGGCGCCTGCTATCCGAAAAGGTTTGCACAAAAAATTAATAATCTTAAGAAATATCCCCAGAACCTTTCCTAATCCCAGCGAGACATATTTCACAAACCACGGGCTGACTATTTTTTTATATAAGAACATACCCGTCAGAGCTCCGATGACGGCAAACCATCTTAAGTTGCCGTCACTTTCATGGTACATCATAAGGAAAACCTTTTCCGCGCAATAGATCCAAAAGATCAGGTCCTCCAGAGACACCATAAATCCGTTATGGGGAATTGTTCTACGCAGTATACGCAATATATCATACACAAAAGTAATAAAAATGCCCATCAACAGGGCATGTAGCAAAAACTCGTTTTCAGATGACATAGCCTACCTCTATCGGAACAGCTTGGCGAGCAAAGACTCATTCTTATGCCCTGCACTCCCGGCATCGGAATAAGTAAAGCTGTCGATTCTCCCGTCGATATCCACCTCTCCTTTTTCCAATGTCAAACGACTGACATGCAGATCATCACCCTTAATCATAAGCATCCCTTGCTCGGTCTCCAGAAGGATCTCATGTATATCAAAGGACAGCACATCGCTGACGCCGCCTATGATACAGTTCCTTCGATTCGTCATTGTCACTTTGTGCATACGTGTACTGCTGTTTAAATCCTCCATAAGCCCCTCCTGCCCTGTCTATATACTATTACAAATAAAGTATATGAGAGCCAAGGAGAAAAAAGCACCTGATTTCTTCTATAAATAACGGAAAAGTTCCTTTGCCTCTTCTTTTTTCACCGTTTCCTGAACGTCAAGAACCTCCACCTTCACTTCCTTATTTCCGAAAGAGATGGTAATGATATCGCCTGCTTTTACATTAGCGGAAGCCTTTGCCGGCTTATCGTTAATCAACACTCTGCCGCCGTCACATGCCTCATTAGCCACGGTACGCCTCTTAATCAATCTGGATACCTTTAAATACTTGTCTAATCTCATACTAACCTCCATGTCGCCGCTGCGCTGCGACTCAAATCCAAACGAAAAACGCTTGTTTTTGCGTTTTCCGGCGTGAAACTCAGTACTTCTCCGCGAAGCACCCTTTGCTGCGAGTGGTTAGAAGTTCTTCTCACACTTCCGGTCATGCCGACACAGTCGGCACAAACAATCAATGAATCGGTGCAAGGCCGTATATTTAAAAAACGGAGAACCTTAAAAAGGTTCTCCGCAATGAATTTTATCCTTATGCATTCAGCATATCCTTCAAGGCCTTGCCTGCCTTGAACTTAGGAGCCTTGGAAGCTTCAATCATCATTGTCTCGCGTGTACGGGGATTTCTACCCTCTCTGGCTGCTCTCTCAGATACCTCGAAAGTACCAAAACCAACAAGCTGAACCTTATCACCATTCTTCAAAGCGTCTGCAACAACGTCTGTAAATGCCTTCAAAACCTTCTCTGCATCCTTTTTAGACACTTCTGCTTTCTCAGCCATAGCTGCTACTAAATCTGTTTTGTTCATATGAACTCCTCCTGTAATGAGCTTTCTTTTTGTATCAACGATATGCCCCTCTCGAAGCACTAAATATATATATATCCGTTTTTCCCGCTTTTGTCAAGTTTTTTCCGCTCTTTTAGGGGCTTTTTCATATTTTTCAATGGTCTCTTCGATTTTATCCGTGAGTATTTGTTCTTGAGAAAGCTTACAAATACGCGAAATATTGGAAACCTCCAAAAGCAGGTCTCCCACCATATCGGACAGCTCTTTATCGTAGTCTGCAGGCTCTCTTTCACTGATCTTAAGGGACAGCTCTTTCATCCTATCTGCGGAAGCCGCAAAACTTTTCTGAGACTCATAAAGCTTGTCCGCCTTTTTTAATACCTTACACGCTCTTGTCAGTGCGGGCAGCTCCATAGGAATTTCCCTCAAGGGTGTTTCCTCCTGTTTCTTCCCTTCCTTTTCCTGCTTCTTAATCTCCTCCCAATTCCGAAGCACCTCTCCGGAGGTTTCGGCAGACACGCTGCCGAAAACATGGGGATGACGCCGCACCATCTTTTCCGCCACTTCGGAGACCACATCCTCCATAGTAAACAGACCTTCCTCCTCCGCGATACGAGAATGCATCACCACTTGAAGCAATACATCACCCAGCTCTTCCCGCAGATTCTCAAAGCTGCCCGTCCTGTCATAGATACGGACCGCCGCCGTCACCTCCGCCGCCTCCTCCATCATACAGGGACGGAGACTCATGTGAGTCTGCTCCCGATCCCATGGACAGCCGTTCTCACTCCGCAGCGTTTTAATGATTTCCAAAAATTCTTCATACGTATATCTTTTCTTTTCCATAGTATTTGTTCCCTTCCATTGACCGGCAGCGGAAGCCAACCGGCAGGCACTGCCACCCATTAAAGCTTCTCCCAATGCCATCGGATCCTTGCAGAAACGATGCTCTCCGCCTCTTGCCGCCCCTCTCAGTATATGCTCCGGATATCCGTTACTGACCGGAGGAGTTGGCGGAGGACGAATTGGAGGACGACGAGTTGGCCGAGGAGGAATTGGAGGATGCGGAGGGATATATTGTCTCCCCCTCCGACGCTACCAAGTCCGCAAAGGAAAGCGTCAGATCCTTTGACTCATCATCAATTTGCACGGTATAGCTCCTTGTCACAAAACCGGTTCTCCGCAAGGTAATGGTGTGGGATCCTGCCGTCTTTCTAAAGCTGCAAGGCGAAATCCCGATATAATTACCGTCCAAGTAAACTTCCGCATGTTCCGGCGCATCCACGTAAACCTTATAATAGTTCGTAGTGATCTGGGAGGAAGAATTTGTGGAAGAACTACTGTTCTTCGTGTCATCATTCACGGGATCCAGCACTATGTCAACTCCTCCTGACTCCTGAGCCACGCTGACATACCGTGTGACGGAATGATAATTTTCCGCTCTGACAATCAATTGATGCATTCCGTATTCCAAGGAAACCGGCGCAGACGCATCCGTCTTCGTCCCGTCGATGTATAACTCTGCGTTTGAAGGACTCAGCGAAAACAGTACCATACCGTACTGAGGCTCGGGAATCTCCAGATCCCCGATGTCCAGACAAGTCTCTTCATTGCGGTTGATCACAACGGTCTTGATTCCACCGCCGCCTTTGTTGGTGATATTCACCTGATAGCTTCCTTCCGGCACTGTCAAAAGCATATCCTCGGTAATTTTCTGAATCTGGGACTGCCCGATTTCGATCCATCCTCCCACAAAGTTTTCATCGTTTACCAGCCGCAGATAACCATGCCCCTTATCCACACGGACGCTTAATACCTCACTGTCGATTCCCTGAAAACTCAGCACATCCGAGGGGTTCAAATCCATCATTTCAATGCTCCGGTTATCCGACAAATACTGTGTGTTATCCGTCAGCCTAAAGACTTCACTGCCGATGGTAAGCTCCCTCCGAATCATATTCAACTCATATCGCTCCACATCCTCATGAGTCCAAGCGGATGCGGAAAGCTGCATGACAGTGAGATGCTTTTTTGACTTTAAAAAGGTAATATCAACAATATCGCCTTTCTCAAACTGCTCTAAGGACATACTCTGCCCATATTTATCATACATTCTTGTGGTTCCGTCTATCGAAAGCGTATACCGTCTGCCCAGCTCCAGATTCAGAAAAGTCAATGTATTTTCTTTCTCGTCCCTGTCTACCAGAATAGCCGTATCGGCGGAATCATAGCTTTCCGGCCTTGTAACGATAAAGCCCGTATCCGCTCTTTCCGGAGAAGATGTGGGTTCTGGCAATGGTTCTTCCCCCTGAAACGGCAGGCTGCATGCCGTAGCCGATACCATGACTAATATGGCTGCGATGACGGAAGCCCAGTTCTTTTTTTGGTTTCTTGTATCCTTTTTCTTCTGCGTCACTTGTACTCCTCTAACCTTTCAAGGCACTCACATCACAGAACACTTCCTGTAAAAAGTGCTGTTTCTCCTTTTCCTGTGCCATTAGTTTTTCCAATTTTTCCTGATTTCTTCCGGGAATCCACGCCTTTCCGGAATTATAGTAAAAGTTGGCAATTTTCCAAAATTTCTCCGGATATGCCAGTCGATAATACAAATCAATTCTATTGATGGCGGAAAGGGGCTTTACCTTTTCATAAGCCTCCAACAGTTCTTTCCCCAAGGGAATGGACCAATTGCTTTTCTCCAAAAGCTTTCTCATCAACAAATACAAATCTCTGACGGGACTGTCACAAATACATTTTTCAAAGTTAATTAAAAACCAGCCCTTGTCGCTCATTACAATATTATGGTATTGGTAATCTCCGTGACAGATCGTAATAGGACTTCCGTCCGCAGCCGCGGAGGCATCACTCTTATTTTTGACGGCACAATACGCATTCCACTCCTCCGTCACGGTATATGCCTGCTCCAGAAAATAATGAAATGCATTTAACAGGTTGATTTCAAAAGGCTGTTTCTGGCTTCTTTGCTGTAAATATTTCTTAACCTTTTTAAGCTCCTTGTTATGTTTGTCATATTCCTTCTCAGGGGAAAACAGCGGGGGCAGCCCCGGTGTATCTGCCGGAAGAACCATGCTGTTATGAAGCTTTGCCAGAAGCCGGACTGCCTCCAGACATTCTCCCTTGTCGTAAATACTGCATTCCCTGCCGTCCTGCCACGTCTTCAATATATACTTTACGCCGTCATTATCCTGAACAAAGAGAGCTCCCTCGGCCGTAGGCACAATCTGCTCTACCGCAACACAGCCTCCGCTTTGAACAGCTTTTAAAATGCGGTTCTGTAATTCCAATCTATCTTTGTTTCCCGTATACTCTTTAAAAATCAGACATCCCTGCTCCGTTTCGCAGAGAATGGCGCCTCTGCCCTTTCTGGTGCCAAGCACCTCGATTCCATACTGTTCCAGTAACCCTACTGCCCTGTCATTCACCTTCGGACCCCTCCTGATAGCTTTTGCATCTAAACTATCTTATGTGAGGGGTGTAAAAAGTATGTTTAAGGTTTTTCTCTATATTTTTCCGCTTCGGCCAATAGAATCTCCGCCGTATTACACTGGGGCTGTTCCAAGACCAGTTCCAGAAGCTTCTGAAGGACTTCCCCCAGCTCTTTTCCCGGCTTCCAACCGGCTTTGATCAAATCGGAACCGTTGACGGCAAGGCTTTTCAGGGAAACGCATTGTCTCTTCTCCCGCATTTCTTCATACAGTTTCTGCCATCTTTCGATCATGTCCAGCTTCTCCTGCCGCATATAATCGCTCTGGGCCAGCACATCCGCCCGCTTTATCTCAAACAGCGCCGGAAACACGTCTTCACCGATTTTATTTGCCGCCCTGCGGACAAACCGCATATCGGGCGCCACACTGTTGCCGTAATCGTGATAGAGCACCAGTTTGCAGACAGTATTGATGGTGTCGTTGTCAAATCGCAGCCTCCGCAGAAAATCTTCCGCCATTTTCTCTCCCACGGCGGGATGATCGTAGAAGTGGGTGATACCCTCCTTGTCCACGGTTAACGTGGCAGGCTTTCCGATGTCGTGAAGCAGCATGGCAAGCCGCAGCTTTTTATCCGCTTCCACATGGCAAAGGGAATGCAGCGTGTGCTCCCCCACATTGTACATATGATGGGGATGATTCTGTTCCGTCTCCATAGCCACATCAAACTCCGGAAAAAATACTTTCGTGACTCCCAGCTCATAAGCCGTCCTAAGAGTTTCAGGGTGGGAGGAAGTGAGCAGTTTCACCAGCTCCGCCTGAATACGCTCCACGCTGATCTTCTCCAGAGTGGGAGCAAGCCTGCGTATGCCTTCTTTTGTCCCCGCCTGAATCTCATAACCCAGTTGGGCGGAGAAGCGGATTGCCCTGAGAATCCGCAGCGCATCTTCCCCGAACCGCTCCAGCGGGTCTCCCACACAGCGAATGGTTCCTGACCGGATATCCTCCATGCCGCCGAAAACATCCACCAATCCCACCGTCTCATTGTACGCCATGGCATTGATGGTAAAATCCCGGCGCTTCAAGTCTTCCGTTAAATTCGGAGTAAAAATAACCTCTTTGGGATGCCTGCTGTCCTCATACTTTCCGTCAATACGGTAAGTAGTAACCTCAAACCCTTCCTTCTCCAGTAAAACCGTGATCGTGCCATGCTTCAGACCGGTGTCAATGGTTCTGGGAAATAATGCTTTTACCTGCTCCGGCCGCGCCGAGGTGGTAATATCCCAGTCCTGTGGTTCCTTGCCTAAAACAGAATCTCTCACACAGCCTCCCACCACGTATGCTTCATGGCCTGAGGCAGTGATAATGTCTATGATATGCCGCGCCTTCTCCGGTATGGTTATTCTGATTTCCTGTTCCGCTTTCATTTCCTTTTCTATTCCCAATTCGGTCTCTACCATTGATTAAACTCCTTTTTCAGAAAAAATCTCCTATAAAATATTCGAATAATATTTTTTCAAATGTTTTCTGATATCCTGCGGTGTAACAGAAATTTCCGTATCCAGAAAAGGATATTCTAAATGCACTCTTTTATCATCAGATATAATATGCACTCTATGACCATGTTCATTAACTTTCACATACCAGTAATAGTTTGTGCCTTCATATACTATTTTACGTTTATTCTTCTTTGATACCATTTTTTCTCAACAAGATACGGTTTTCAACAGAAACAAAATCCGAAAAGAAATGATTATTACGGTTCAACGCTCTATCTGAACTGTTACAAATGATTAAATTTTCCCGATAAATTTATCAATCACCTGTATCAGGCCGTCTTCGTCATTGGAGGCAGTGATATAATCGGCGGCTTCCTTCACTTCCTGCTGGGCATTGGCCATGGCCACCCCTACTCCTGCGAATTTTATCATGGAAATATCATTAAAGCCGTCCCCGCAGCAGATTGTGTTCTCCCGCTTTTGCCCGATGGCCTCCAACATTTTTTCCAGAGAAGACGCTTTATTAACATTCCGCGGCATAATCTCTATAAAAAACGGCTCCGAACGATAGATGCTTAACAGCTCCCCGTATTTTTGCTGCAGTTCTTTTTCCAATACGGCAGCCTCGCCGCTTTCTTTTGTCATAAGGCATTTATTTACTTCGAAATCGACAAAGTCCACAAAATTTTCCACCTGTTTCACAGGCAGGCCATTGATACGCGCCTCCAGCTCGATATACTCGTCCGGCCGGAAGGCTGAGATGACCGTACTTCCCAGATAAGTGATCAGCCCGCAGCCATGACGCTTGGCAAAGCCGTATAAACCGGGAATCATCATCTGCGGCAGAGTTCTCTGGTAGACAATCTCCCCGCTGCGGCACTCCACCACTCTCGCCCCGTTATAAGAGAGCAGATAGCCGCCGTATTTCTCCAGTTCCAGCTCCTCCTCGTAACGGCGCATTCCCGGCGTGGGACGGCCGGAGGCAAGGATTACTTTATGCCCCTTCTCCATAATATCCCGAAGGGCTTCCTTTGTGGATGACGTGATTTCCTTTTTTGAATTTGTCAATGTGCCGTCAATATCCAGCACCAATACTTTCTGCTCCATTATTCTTTTCCCTATCTCGGAGCGTTCTTGGAAAACCATTCTTCCGGTCTGCACGCTCTGCTTTGCGGCCTGCTGCGTCTCTGCCGCAAATGTATACTATGAATACTCTAAAGCGGTGAGGAATCCCCACCGCCTATTTGTTATCTATATCAATTACTGCGGAGCGGAGCTTCCCGCCGCGTCGGTATCCGCACCGGCTTCGGAGCTTCCTGCCGCGTCGGTATCTGTACCGGCCTCGGAGCTTCCCGCCGCGTCGGTATCTGCACCGGCTTCGGAGCTTCCCTCCCCGTCCCCATTATTCTCGGAGATATGCAGATACTTCAGATTGCCCTTGGGATCCTCCACGGAAATGTTTGCCGTAATATCCTCCATATAAGCTTCCATAGCCGTTCCCAGCAGCGCATTCTTTGCGCTTACCGACCACCAAGGTTCTCCTTCTCCCAAATAATACAATACATAGGAGTACGGATCATCCTCGGATATAATGACGGTAGTGTCTCCTGTCGTGCGGGCGCCGTCAGACAGCCATTCTCCCATCTCTCCCGTCATCATCTGAGGCCTTACACTCTCCAAAAGTCCGCCTTCCGCGGCAATCAGTGAAGAATCATTATATTTATCGGCGATTACCGCGAAGCTGTCCTCCGTTGCCTCTCCGGATTTCCATTCGTCCATAATTTCCTGTGCGTTATCTTCCGCCGTGAGTATAGCCCGGATTTTCACCGTGGGCGTCTCGTCCCGGTATCGGTTCTCAAAAGCCACCACATAATAGGAATTGCCGGACGTATTTTCGATTACCGTAGTGTCTCCCGGCTTTCTGGCGCTGTCGAAGAGCCAGCTTTCCAGCAGATAGGGTGCAGAGTCAGCGGTTACGTTCTCGTTCGGTTCCCCCTCTGCGGCAACCTTTTTCTCAGCAGCCTCAGCCTCCTTTTTGGCCTCGGCCATGGCCGCTGCGGTCTCCTCCTCCGTAGGAGCCTCGGAAAGCAGCGCATCAACGGTGAGAACCCTATAGTCAACGGAATCGAGACTGTCCTTATTATCATTGTAATAGCTTTCCGCCTCTTCGCCGGAAGGCATCTTGGAATCCGCGATGCTGTCATAGTACCGGCTCAAATACATGGACTCTTTCACATAGCCGGAAATACGGGACAGAGTCGCATAGGTTCCGTAATTCTCGCGGACAAAGTCCTTTACGGACATTCCCACCTGAGCCGCCGCATCCTTGACCTCCTGCTCGTACTCCGCATAGTCTGCCGCAGTATCATAGGAGAATCCGGCAGCTTTGGCCTCTGACAGCAAAGCTTTGTTTTCGCTGATGCTCTCAATGGCCAGCTGTGTAAAGAAATCTTGGAATGTCAGTTCCTCGGAATACATCTGCTGGGAGAGATCCCCGCTCAGATCCATACCGAACATAGACATATAACTTCCGTACTGGTTGAGGTAATTATTGAGAGCTATATTATAATTATAGTCAAACTCTACTCTGGATATCTTCTCACCGTTTACTTTGGCATAAGTCTCATTCACCGCCAGATAATTGCGGATGGGAAAGGAAACGACCAGACAGAAGAGCGCCGCTACAATAACCGCTCCCATAATATTTCCTACAAGCTTGTCCTTCTTTGCCTGAGCCTTCTCCGCCTCTCTGCGCTGTACCTTCAGATCGTATTTTGTAACGACCTTTTCTTTTGTACCTTCTGCATTTTGTGCGTTACCCTTGTTCGATGCGCCTTTTCCGCTTTGTGCGTTTCCCTTATTTTGTGCGCCTTTTTTGTTCTGTGTGTCTTCTTTATTCAGTGTTCTCTCTTTATTTTCACTGCTATTCACATCTTTTTTCGTTTCTTTCTCAGACATAATGGAATGTCTCCTCCCTACGCACTTATGCGCAATGCCTATTTTATCTTATTTTGAGGAAAATGTGAAGCTATTTCACATATTTTTCAAGTTTTTCCACAATATTTTTGATGCATCCCGGCTCGAAAGGACTGTCCAGACCCACTTCTTTCAGCATAGCCGTGTAGAAATCACTTGCCGACAATTTGCAAAGTTCCAAGTAGCTTTGCCATGCACCGTCAAAATCGGCATCCATCTTCACCTTATACTGCAATGCGCAGGTCTGTGCCAGACAATAGTCGATATAATAGAGCGGATAATCATAGATATGAAGCTGTTTCTGCCAGAAGCCTCCCTTGCCGAAGAATCCGTCATCGCCATAATCCAAATGGGGCTTATACTCCTTCTCCAGTTTCTTCCATGCGGTCTTTCTCTCCGCCGGCGTCATCTCAGGATTTTCATAGACAATATGCTGGAATTCGTCTACCATACAGCCATAGGGGATGAACGCCGCCGCATCCTCCAAGTGCATATCTATATAGTCCTGCGCCCTGTCTCCGAAAAACAGGGACATCCATTTTTCCGCAAAAAACTCCATGGACATGGAATGAATCTCTGCCGTTTCCATGCCGATATCCCCATGCTCTTTTATGGGATCCTTGCCGGAAAGATATCCTTGGAAAGCATGACCGCATTCATGCGTAATCACATCCACATCTCCGCTGGTGCCGTTGAAGTTAGCGAAAATAAAGGGGGACTGATACAGGGGCAGGTAGGTCATATAGCCTCCCGCTCTCTTTGTCTTCCTGCCCAGCACATCAAACAATTCATTTTCCCTCATAAAATCGAAAAATTCCTTGGTCTCAGGGGAAAGTTCGCCGTACATCTTCTGGCCGGAAGCCAAAATTTCTTCCGGAGATCCTGTAGGTTCAGGATTGCCGTCCTTAAAGTACACCTGCTCGTCAATATATTTCAGCTGCTCCAATCCCAGACGCTGTCTTCTACGGTCATGAAGCTCTTCCGCAAAGGGTACGAAATACTCCTTAATCTGGCTGCGGAAGGCTTCCACCTCTTCTTTTCCGTAACAGTTACGGTTCATGCGGTAATACCCCAGCTCCAGATAGTTTTCATAGCCCATCTTTTTCGCCTGTGCGGTACGGTTTTTCACCAATTTGTCGTATAACTCATCCAGCTTTTCGGCATTTGCGGTGAAGAAAGCGCTCATTTCCTTCCATGCGGCGGCTCTCACATCCCTGTCCCTATGAATCAAATACGGACGCAGCAGAGACAGATTCAGCTCTTTCCCGTCAAAGTGCAGCTTTGCCCCCGCAATCAGCTTGTCATACTCCATGGTCAGGTTATTTTCTTCCTGAATCAGGGGAATCAGCTTTTCATCCATGGCCTTTTGCGCCAGCTCCATATTCTTAAATGCCACCGGCCCGATCTTCTGCTCCAGATAGTCCCTATAAGGGGAATGAAACATCCTTTTTTGGTAATCCAACACCAGATTACTGTAAATCGGTCTCTGTTGGTCGTAATATTCATGTTCTTTGCTGTAAAACTCATCCGTTGTATCCACGTCAAAACGAATATTTGCAATGGTCATTAATGTGGAAACCCTGTCCGTCAACGCATAGTACTTCTTATGCACCTCAAATTGTTCCTCACCGCTTTCCGCCTTGTCAAAGGCATCCATCAGTTCCTTCATTTCCTTTTCCACCTGTGTAAAATCCACCCGTTCATACGGCATATCCTGAAATTTCATGCTGATACCCTTCCTTTCCATGAATCATGTAACTTTATGGCAGACTCCCTGCCCCGCAAGCCAGTGCCGCCAGCCTTTTCTACACACCGCAGAATAAGCGCATATCACTATGAAACACTCCCATCGTTCTTGGTAAATTCCCATAAAAGGTGTCGCCTGCGGCACTTTGCGCTATACAGGAATCTTGCAGTGCATTGGTGGTCTGCTTGTGAGTATTTTTTATACATTTTTATATTTTACATGATTTTTATTATGATTACTATGATTTTTTCTAAGAATTCCATACTTTTTCTTGAAATCTGCCGGAAACGAGACTAATATATAAGTAGTATACTGATTTCTATAATGATGGGTGGAGGGAAAAGCATGTTTGAAGCACTAAGGAAAAAGAGCCTTAAAAGCTCTCTTGTTTTAACCGTTATATTCGGCGCCATAGGCATTGGTTTGGCCGTATGGTTTGCCGTAGGCACATGGTATGTGGTGACAGGATATGTATCTTTTGTCGATTTGGCACCGGATGAAATTTCAAACCAGTGGGTCGCCTTGAATCTCACAACCAACGGAGGGTCTTTTGCCGAAACCACGGAGACCGTCGGTAATACCAATCAAACAAAAACAGTCGATCTCTATTACATCATTTTGACAGGGGATGATTATTCTACCGATTTTCGTTTTATGGCCGTAAACGTCCCCTTCGAATACCGAAGCAGAATGGATCAAATGGCTCAGAACGGATACGGTGATTCCATTTTCCTTTCCGGAAGAATCCGGAAGATGAATGATGACCTATACAATTATTTTAAAGAGTATGTTATGGATAACGGTTTCTCCGAAGAGGAATTCGAAGAATACAGCATTCCCTATTATATCAAGGTATTTCCCAACGAACAGATGGAAAACGTATGCACGGTAGGGGCATTTCTGTTTGGTGTGTTTCTTATCGTGATTGCCATAATACGTCTGGTGAAAGCTTTGACAGGAAGTTATCTGAAGCAGCTGCGAGCAGATGTGGCTTCCATCGGCGTCAGTGAGCTTTCCGCCGATTCCGATTGGAATTCGGCCGCTGAAATCTGCAAAGGAGTGAAAGTGGGGCGTCTCTTTACTTATTACATGGAAGGCAGTAAACCCCGTGCCATTCCGAACACTAAGATTATGTGGTCTTATCAGAATACCACCACCCACCGCACCAACGGCATTAAGACCGGAACCACCTACAGCGTCATGGTTTGGGTGGACGGCCGGAAAAACGCTTCCAACATCGGTGTTCCCAATGAATCGGCCGCACAGACGATGCTGAGACGCTTTGGCGATCAATTCCCTTGGGTGGTGCTGGGCTACTCTGATGAACTGCGGAAAATGTACCACAATAACCGCGCACAGTTTATGCAGCTGCGCTATAATACTATGGATCACTCGATGTCAATGCCCGGATTCGGAGGTTTCTAGTGTAAAATTACTTTATATATAAATGCCGCCGCAAATAATCTGCGGCGGCATTTTCGGTATACTTTCCGAAAAAGCATTCTTTGTTATTATATTTCCGTAAATGTGGTGTCATATGCAGCCAGTGTTACGGTCTTATCACCCTTTTCCGTAGGAATGGTGGTAGTCTGCTCTACATCACTGTTATTGATGACCACCAGTTTCCCGCTCTCAGGATAATATGCGCACTCCGTATAGAGATTATCCGTCATATAGAGGCCGCTCATCCCTTCCCCTCCCGCATAGCGGATCAGCTGATACAGCATACGTGTATTCTCCAGATCCTGCCGGAAGGAAGCAAGATAAATTCCTTTTCCTTTTCCGAAATCATTTACCGTTATCAGCGGTCTGTCATCATCTGCCAACAGCACTCTGGCTTTACCGTCGGTGAGATACAGATGATCCTTCGGTTCCACAGTAGCTCCCTCCGGTAAAATCTCTTCAATATCATCCGCCTCAAAGCTCCACTTCCCATGGCAGACTCTTGCGCCGGTATCTTCGTCAATGCCTAACACATGAGCCATGCGGAAAGTATAATCATATCCGTCCACTGCGGAAGGTTCATTGACTCCGATAAAGGCTCCGCCCTCATGAACCCATTTCGTCAGAACCGTAACCACTTCGTCATCCTTCCAATGGTCGCCGCCGCTCCATGCGCTTCCGGCATATCCGGCATTGATTACCACATCAACATCTTCTAATGCACCCTTTTTAATATCCTCAAAGGAAATGAACTTCACGTCCACAGGAAGACCTGAAAGCGCTTCGTTTATATGGATCAGGTCATGCATATATGTCTCATGGAAATGCCCTGACAGAGTCCATGAGCGCAGTGCACCCCAGCTATGCAGAACCGCAACCTTGGTTTGAATGGTGTAAGGCTTTCCCGCATCATGAAAACTGCTGATCAGGCGGAACTCATCGGACACCTTCTCTATATAATCGCAAAAATCAGGGAAGTCCTCCACCAAATGCAGATATCCGCCCAAACCGATTCTGTCGATTTTGGCACGGAGCAGCGCGCGCCTCACACTGTTCCAATATTTCTTCGCGTCCAAAGTGGGGTCGCCGCCTTCCGCAAAAGTAGGCGCGCCGCCCAGTCCCACAGGAAACAGATAGGGGTGGAGACGAAGCTCATGAGTGGGCACATCCACACCGGCACAAAGCCTTGCCTCGTAACCGGAGAACACACACTTAATCAATCCGTCAAAGCCAAACTCTTTGAATCTGCCGTTATAGGGTTCCACACCCACCCAGCTGTCATCATAAAATACATAAGCCTTTTTGCCATACTCATGTACCATGTCAATCAGCTTTCTGCCGAACGAAATCACGAAATCGTTTGTAAATGCCATCCAGTCGGCCTTTTTCTGATTACCGGGCATATGAGTAACATGAAGACGGCCCTTGTTGATAAAGTCCTCAGCCGTCATGGCATAACCATACTTTTTCTCAAATTCGTCCAGTGCAATGTCGCTGACAGTATAATCATAAGACCCCCAGTCGGAAAACAATTGACGATTTCTCTCATCGCTGCCCCAAATCCATACAAAATTGTAGAACATAGAAGTGAAACGCACCACCGTAGTGTCAGGATGCGTCTCGCACCAATTTTTCATCCAGCCCAGCATATATTCCTGCGTCTCCGGATATCTGGGATCAATCTGCATCAAATGCTCCTTATCCCAATTGTTTGTGGTGTGGTTGTACATGGAAATCTCTTCCCAGATTCGGTATGCCAAAAAGCTCACCGTATATTTATGGAACGGTACGATTCCGTTTAATGTGACACAGCCGGAAGCCTTTGAGTAGCTCCACTTAGACGCATCTACCTTTGTGTTTGTGGTACGGTCATACACTTCCCAGTACTTCATGGCTCTTTCGCTGTCATTGACGGTAAACTGTTCCGCAAAGAAGCTGTCCATCAGTCCGATGGTAACGCTTTCTCCCTCTGCCACTACGGCAGGCGTACAGAGAAATGTCTGCTGCAGCTTATCCTGATTTTTCTTCGCCCACTCGTTATGGTCACGGATAATGCAAATAGTGGAGTAAATACCGTAGCCTGCATGGACAATTTCATCGGAAAGTACGGTGCCGTCGCTGTCTCTGATGACATCCGCTCCCCACTTTTCCGCCATTTTTAATGTGAGAGCCTCATATCCGGACTCTCCGGGCAGTGTAAAACCACCTTTTGTTTGAGACATCTTTTTATCCCTCATTTCTGCACCGCTTTTTTTCCTTCAGGTTTGCGGATGCGGCGCAGACACAAACCTGAATAATCTTTCTTCCCGCTATATATTCATCTTACGACATAGTTCAACCGCTTCACCGCGGGTGATCACCTTCTGCAAATCCGCGCTGCCGTCCGAGGGGAGAAGCCCCACGGCGCTTGCCGCTCTGACATAGGGTCTCGCAAACTCTCTGCAGCTGCCGTCATAAGCGCATTCTCTCTCTTCCGGCAAAGCCTTGCGGCTCTTATAGCCGTTCATGGCAAACACAAGGAATTCCTCCAGCGTAACCTCTTGCAAGGGATAAAACTTTTGCCCGTCCACCAGATTCCGGTCTATCATACCGTTTTGATAAGCGCATTCCACCGTTCCGGCATACCATTCATGTCCCACTACATCCGTGAACATATCATTATAGACATTGGTAGGAAAAAACCTTGCGGTTTTAATTACCATATCCAGCACGGAAACCCTGTCCGCCTTCTCCGACAAATTCTCTATCTCCGAAAGCAGACGGTTTCCCTCCATAGGATTGACCACGTTCTCATAAACCGCCGGTTTCACAGGAAGGACAATTTCCTCCGGAGGATTCCAATCCCCAAATCCTTCCGTCACACATTCCGCAAGGAAATGATAACAGGAATCAGGAAAGTCGGCGCACACGCGGATAATCTCCCGCGCCACTAACCCTGCCATATAATATGCCCCGTAATCGTTGCTATGGGTGTAATCGTTGGGGAAATAATAGGGTTTGGAACCTTCCAATCCGTGTTTTACTACAAATTCCATACTGAGACCGTGCAGATCCAGAACGGGCACTTCAATGGCGGCTCCGATCTCCTTACAAACCTCCGCGTATTCCGAAAGCAGATCGTTATAACTGCCGTCATTTCCCTTCCAAGTATTTCTGGCAATGGGTGTCACAAGCACGGGATAAGCCCCTTTTTCGCGGCATTCCGTAATATATCTGGTCAAATTAGCAAAGTAGCCGTCTCTTGCCTTCAGGTTATCCAGCTTTTGGTCATTATGTCCGAACTGATAGAAGAAAAAATCTCCCGGCCTGCCGTATTTATCAATAATAGCATAATGCCCCTCCTCACGGAAGCTTTCCGTGGTCAATCCGGAATGGGCATGATTGGAAACCGCAATTCCGTCCCTGAAATAGGCAGATATCATCTGCCCCCAGCCGGAATAGCTGGTTCCCGGAGCATAGGGATAATCGGCGCTCTGATCCGTCACCGTAGAATCGCCTGCTATGTATATGGTAGGGCAGAGAGTTTCCTCAACGGTTATACTGCTGATACGAGGCTTATCCGCCAGCACGGTAATATCCAGCGTTTTGTCCACGAAAAGACTTGTCTGTCCTCTAGGTATAATATCACACACATTCACCGTCATAGTGTGCGTAAAAGTTCCGGCCGGAATATCTCCGCGATACCCCAGCCTTCTCCTTCCGGTATATATCAGCACATCCTTCAGCGGCTCTTTCGAACATATGGTAACTGTCACTTTATAATTGCCCTGACGGGGCACATCCACCTTAAAAGATAACGGAATCCGTCTGTGCTCTCCCTTCTCAGGCTCTCCGGTCTTTTCCTCCAGAGAAGCAATCACCCCGTCCGAGTCCAGAAAGACGCCCTCGGCATCTTCCTGAAGCTCCGTGAGATTTGCATCCTGATACCAGTACACCGTATCAAAACCGGAATTTAACTCTAAAATCCTTAACTGTTCCTGCTCTCTTCTATTCTGTTCCGTTACAAAACCATAACATTTTCCGGCTCCATAGAGGTCGGCGGCAGAGACACAAATATTGCCGGACGAATCATTAACTATACCAAACAGGAATTTGCCTTGAAACATTTTTAAAGCGCACCATCCTTTTCAATCTCGTCAGATACTAAAAGCGTAGCAAAGAACGCCAATACAAGCCCCTGTCCCCAGCCCTGAATATATGCCTTGGGGATACCCCTGTAACCTTCTTTATCTCTCATAACAGCCGTACCGCCGGACACGTTCATAACCTTGCCGTCCTCACTGACATTGTCCAGAAGCCCCTTGATGGATTTATTAATATACTTGGAATGCAGCGGATTTCCTCTGGTCAGCATAGCCGCCGCAATACCTGCGGAAGCGGAAACTTCCTCATAAGATTCCGGATCATCCAAAACCGTCCTCCAAAGACCGTTTTCCGTCTGCACTGTTTTCAATGCTGCCAATTGCTCATTCAAAGAACCCGCAATATCAATGTACTTGGGATACAGATAGCATTCCGGAAGGATGCCTCCTACCTGAGCCATGGTAAAAGCCGCCCATGCATTTGCCCTGCCCCAGTAAATACCGGACATATGGTCTCCGGCAATATTGTCATACCCGTGATAGTAATAGCCGCTGCTGGGATTCTGCAGATATTTGATATGCCAGTAATACTGATTCAAAGCATCATCTATCATAGCTTCATCCTTATTCATAACTCCTACTCTCAGCAATAAAAAGGCCGCCATAAACAGAGTATCGCACCATGCCTGCTCGGGAAAATCATTATTCGCAGATACGGTATGCTGCAGCACACTATCTCCGAATCGGAGAGCATCCTTAGATATGTATTCGATTTTGCTCATCAGAATATCATAATATTTTTGATCCTTGGTGGCATTATAGAGAGTAATCAAACAATGTCCCATAGCACATGCATTCACTGTCCAGACCTTAGGAAGTCCTAAACCAATCAATTCGTCAACCCTGTCTTTCAGAAGATTCAGATACTCTTCCTTGCCCGTCTTCTCGTAGGCTGTACTGATTCCATAGTAAGCCACGCCGCAAGGCCAGTCCCATGTCAAATCCATGTTCATGGTTTTCTTTACGATTTTGTCGATTACCTCTTCGATTTCTTTTTTGTCAAACTCCAACTGCAACATAAATAACCTCCATTCTGCCATTTCAGCAATTTTATGCTTTCTTTCCATTATAATGTAAGCTTGCAAACTTCCGCTTTTCCGGCTTATACCTATAGGATGTTTGCTCGTCGGTACCGTTTTACGCTTGTCACGGGCAGAGATCGTAAAACCTTTGGGTTTATGCTTGTCATGGGCAGAGACCCGTAAAACCTTTGGGTTTCCGCTTGTCATGGGCAGAGACCCGTAAAACCTTTGGTTTTATGCTTGTCACGGGCAGAGACCCGTAAAACCTTTGGTTTTATGCTTGTCACGGGCAGAGACCCGTAAAACCTTTGGTTTTACGGGTTCGCTTCGCTCGTCAAATGGGCGTATAGGCACCTGCTCGAGCAAGCTCGGCAGATGTCTATACGTCCATTTGACTCTGCCCTTTACGGACATTATACCATGTGCGCAGGAAATCAAGCGGCCCGAAGGGACATTTGATTTGCAAGCCATGGCTCGCCGGTTTAATGCATCACGAAGTGATGGCAAGACAGCGCAAGCTGGCTTGGATTCTGTGTCAGCAGAATCATTATACCATAAATAATGGAAAAAGAATATAAAAGTGTGTATTTAATTACAGCCCTCCAGTTTTTGCCGGAGGGCCGTGTTTTTGGGCAATAAGCATTACATATAGTAGCTGCTGTATCGTCTATTGTGTTTTCATTCTGATTACAAGTCAGCTTTACTGAGGAAGTTTGGTGCTCAGACCTGCCTCGTAAGCTTCCTTTCTCTCGTCGATAATTGCCTGATAACCTGCATCCAGATACTTCTGGCTCAGCTCGTCATACAATGCATCGAACTCTTCAGGCTTACACATGGTCAGCTGATCACGGTACTCAGGATATACCTGCTCCTTCAGGGAGTCGCCGTACTCTGCTACGGAATCAAAAGAAGTAGCGAAGTTACAATCGGAGTATGCACCGTTATTGTACAACTTGTCCTGACCCTTGTAGTTAGCAAGGATATCCTCGTAGAAGTCCTGAGGCAGACCCTGAGGAGAGATAGCCTTGATATCCTTCTCTACGGAACCAAGAGTCTTAGCTGCGGTAATGATCATCCAGTAGTCAACGTTGTTGTTGTGACCCTGCTGCTCTGCCAGACCCTTCTGATCAGCTACAGCTACAGGATCACCGTTTTCACCAACAGTATAGTTAACGCCCTCAATACCCCATGTCATGGTGAACAGGTTTTCTTCCTGAGACAGCCACTCCATGTACATCATAGCAGCCTTTACTTCATCCTCGGTAGCATTGTTGGAGAATGCGGTCATACATCCGAATACGTTGGTAGGTCTGAAGGAGTTAGTGCTTCCCCATTCAGAATCGGTTTCCAGAGTTCCGCTGTTAACTACAACGCCCAGCTTAGCATCGGGATTGGTCTCATAGAATGCGTTTAATGTATCAATGGTGGAAGAAGTATATGCACTCCACTCAAAGGTCTTTCCGTTAATGAAATCGGAGTTTGCTTCGGAACCGTCTCTGGTGTAATACTCAGGATCCTTAAATCCTCTGTTGTACAGCTCGTTCTCGAACTTCAACAGTCTCTTCTGAGCCTCGGTGGACAGTGCGGGAACCTGATAGTCACCGGTGGTTGCCCATGTAAGCTCGTCCTGAGGCTGGTCTCTCCAACCGTAGTTCTGGTCAGCGCCGGCGCCGGCAACCTTAGTTCCTCCTGCAGGATGCTCAGCAATGCCTGCATCTACCAGCTTCTGGAACAGTTCAAGCTTCTCGGCATTGGTCTTAGGATAGCCGGTCATTCCTACCTGCTCTATCCAGTCCTGACGATACCAGGTAATCCATGTGTAGTTGGTATTACCGTAAGGTCTGGTACCAAGGCAAAGGTAATCTTCACCGTTCAACTGTGTATAGATATCAATATTGTTGTCTACCATGTTCTGATAGAAGGTGGGAGCTACCGTCTTCAGCTGCTCCATATCATAGGGCTGTAAGTATCCTTCTGCCTGCCATGTAGCCAGCTTATCATAGTCGTACTCCATACATACGGTGGGCAGATCCTGACCTGCTGCCAGCATAGCGTAGTCGTTCATAACGGCATTACGGGTAATTGCCACATACTCTACGGTAATATTATACTGATCACCGAAGTTCTCCTGTACCCATTTTGTCCAGTAGTTGTCCTGAACATCGGAACAGCCGTTACCGGAATCGCCACGGTCATATACGGGGATTCTCAATGTTACATTATTCTCGAAGGCAGTGAATCCGGCAATACCGGGTTCTGCAGTCTCACTGCTGCTTGATGATGCCTGAGAGCTGTCAGCAGGTGCGCTGCTTGATGCCTGAGAACTGCTTGCGGGTGCGCTGCTTGATGCCGCACTACTGTTGGATGCAGCAGAATCATCACCACAGCCGGCTAAAGTACCCATTGCCATAGCGCCTACAAGGGCTGTGGCAAGAACTTTCTGAAGAGAATTCTTCTTCATAAAATGTTTCCTCCTTTTAATTTAAAGAAATATAGTTTATATAACCCGGGGTATCCGGGGAAAACTATCCTAAATAGAGATTTCAAAATAACCTTGCTTACCAAACATCCGTTCCACAAATTCGTTATGTATCAGCCCTTTACCGCACCGATCATGGTACCCTGTACAAAATACTTCTGCAGGAAAGGATAGATAATGATAATAGGTATGGTAACAAACATAATACTTGCCGCCTGAAGTACCTCCGGCGCGGACTGGCTGACACCGCCGGTATCCGCCAGAGATGCGGTCTGCGCTTCGTTTGCGGAAGCCACTAACTGGTACAGCTTATACTGAATCATTTTCAGGCTGGAATCTCTGGTGTAGTACATGTTATCGGAATAGGTATTCCAACGTCCAACCGCGTAGAAAAGGGACAATGTCGCAAGGATGGGCTTGGATAAGGGAATCACAATCTTACCCAAAATCTGAAAATTGCTGGCTCCGTCCAAAAATGCCGATTCTTCCAAACTGTCCGGAATGGTGCTCATAAAGAAGTTCTTCATAATCAACATGTTATAAGGCGAGTAAATCAACGGCAGAATCAACACCCACATTGTGTCCAAAACATGCAGATCCTGATAAAGCAGATACGCCGGAATAATACCTGCGCTGAAATACATAGGAACCATCAGCAGGAAAGTAATCCATGACCTGCCTTTCAGCCTCTTTTTTGACAACGGATATGCGGCACAGGTACATACCAGCATACCGAGAACCGTAAATATCAAAGTTACTATCACGGAGAAGATCATGGAATATGTCATGGAATCGTCTCCGAAGACACGTTTAAATGCATCAAAAGTTATACCTTTAGGCCAGAAATATACTGCCTTTGCCATTACTGCCGTATTACCGGAGATAGATTTTGCCATTACGTGTATAAACGGCAATACGCAAGTGGCACAGAGGAGTACAATGATCGCCATCATCACAAAATCACTGACACGGAATCTGTTTACGGCATGTGCGCCGCCTGCAGAAGTCGTCACTTCATTCGTAGTCTGTTTCTTTTTACTCATTCCGTTCACCTCCTACAGCAATCCGTCTTCACCGAGCTGCTTGGCAACCCTGTCAGACAACAATACCAAGAACAAACCTACAAGGGACTGGAACAGACCAACCGCCGTGGCCATGGAGAACTTACCGTTATTAATACCTTTTGCATATATGTAAACGGCCAGCTGGTACTGGAATTCCTTAACCTGTGTATTTCCGAGCACTGTCAAACGCTCCAGATTGCTTCCCATCACACGGCCCAGATTCATAATGAGCAGTGTAACAATGGTGCTCTTAATTCCGGGGAGGGTGATGTGCCACATTCTCTTCCAGCGGTTCGCCCCGTCGATCATGGCCGCCTCATACAGCTCTCCGTTGATACCCGTGATGGCTGCCAGATAGAGGATGGTTCCCCAGCCCATGCCCTGCCATACGCCGATGAAAAGATACGTGAAAGCCCAGTGCCACTTTTCCGTCAGGAAAGGAATACCTTGTTCTATGATTCCCGCATTCATCAATGCAACGTTCACCAGACCGGTGGAAGGACGGAACATATTGTAGGCAACACTACCGATGATCGCCCATGAAAGGAAGTGGGGCAGATACAGAATCGTCTGTGCAACCTTCTTAAATCTCGGATAGCGAAGTTCATTTAAAATCAATGCCAGAATAATAGGCATCGGAAACCCTACCAACAAGTCTGCCAAGTTAAAAACAATGGAATTACGCAACGCTCTGGTAAAGTCCGCATCCTTAAAAATCTTAATGAAGGTCCCCATTCCAACCCATTCACTGCCGCTGTAACCCTTTGCCGGTTTGTAATCCATAAACGCCATTCTCAAACCGGGATACGCTCCGTAACTGAAGATAATAACCATTGCCAAAGGAAACAGCAGCAACAGATATAACTGCCAGTCTCTTTTTAAAGCATTCGCCCAAGTAGTTTTGGTTCTTATCTCTGCCTTGGCTCCACTACTCTTTGCCATATGCAACCTCCTCCTATTAATCTGCACAAACCCCGCCGCATTTCTTCTCGTCAATTTGCACATATTATAAATTCATACAAGAGTATTATCATACATATTGCCGATTAATTCTAAGCAATAAGCGTAGAAAACTGAGCAAAAACGACCATTTAAACCAGTGTTCGTTTTTCGGAGATTTGAAATTTTGCATCATATTGCCTTAAAATGGAAGAATTTTGTGAGCACTTTCACATGAATTCCCTTGGTAGATGTGAACATTCTGAAAATGTTATGAATAGTTTATGAACAAAAATGTAAGTACTTACATTAAGTTATGGTTGATTTTATTCGATTTCACTGATATATATAATATTAAGAGATATTATTTCTGACAAAAACAGAATGAATCTTTCAGAAACAAACTTCATGACATGCCGCCAATAGCAGCACAAGCAATTAACGAATTGGGGCCGGCCTAACCAATGAAGCACAGCAACAAAGCGGCATATAAAACGGGATGGCGGTAAACGCCGGTCCCACAACAGCCGCACAAGGGCAGAACGGAAAAAAGTATGGCAAAACCAAAAAGCACCGTAACAGAATATAGAAGTTATTACCTGCCAATGCATTTTCCTGTATTGTTGCTCTCCGGCGATTATTGGAAAATATCGGATGTGCCCAGCGGCAGGCTCCATTTTCATAATTGTCTGGAAATCGGAGTATGCCATTCCTACAGCGGGTACATTGAGATTTTCGGGGAACAAGTGAACTTCAAAGCAGGCGACGTGACAGTGATCCCCAAAAATGTCCCGCACACAACATACAGCACCCCGGGAACGGAGAGCCACTGGTCCTATATTTATATAGATCCCAAGGAGCTTTTCCGGAACCTGCTGCCCGCCACTTGGCAGAATCACGATTTAACCGCCTATTCCTTAAACAATTTCAAACCCATTTTGAGCAAAGAGGAATACCCCCAAGTCCATGCTCTGGCAGAATCCGTTATCCGGGAGTTAGAAGAGCAAAAACCCAGTTTCCAGCTCAGCGCAAAAGGACTTCTTCTTTCCTTATATGTGGAAATTTACCGTATACAGACCTTAGAAAAAAATGGGGGGGGCACTTCTGATCAGCAAAACATGGAA
>Ga0137308_100662_pt1 | contig 49788 bp, 41 predicted proteins | sample Inofrocosms_June_FD_97181 | JGI IMG/M metagenome (GOLD analysis project Ga0137308, IMG submission 97181) | Mouse cecal microbial communities from Vienna, Austria - N-Acetylneuraminic and N-Acetylglucosamine D2O microcosms_June | ecosystem: Host-associated > Mammals > Digestive system > Large...
AGCCTGCAGAATTATTCTGTGATCATACGCAAAGCACTCACCTATATCAATACAGATCTCTGCACGGATCTCACCCTCAATGTCCTGGCAGAGCAGCTCAATGTTAACGCAAGCTACCTGTCCATGCTTTTTAAAAAGGAAACAGGCATGACCCTGACAGATTACGTAAACAAGCACAGGATCGAGCATGCCGGAAGGTTATTGTTATGCACGAATCTGCCCATTAAATCCATTGTCCAGAAGTGCGGTATTCCAGATATCTATTATTTTGCGCGACTGTTTAAGCGCATTATGGGTACAACACCAAAGACATTCCGCCAGAGTGCCCCCCATGGAGCACATTCTGACCTTCCGGCCCACAAAAAGCAATAAGAAACCGTAACCTCCCCAAACAACGCAGACAGGCGCCTGAAAATCAGGCGCCTGTCCGCATATTTCATTTCATCCGGATCCCCTGATCCAGAATCTCTATTTTTCTTTCCTTCAAAAGTCTTCCGACCCCGCGCTTGAAGGCCGCCTTGCTCATGCCGAATTCCTGGCGGATCCTTTCCGGATCTGCCTTGTCGTTAAAGGGCAGCTCCCCGCCGTATCCCCGGATCACTTCCAGGATCATTTCCGCATCCTTGTCCATCTGCTCCGGAATCTTGTCCCGCAGATTTAAGTCCAGCTTGCCGTCCTCCTTTACTGCAGTGACCCTGGCCTCCACACGTTCGCCCACACGGAGCCTGCCCACCGCGTCCTTCCTGGGGATCAGGGCGGAATACCTGTCATCCACTGCCACAAAGATTCCAAAATTATCACTGGTATCGTAAATGATACCAGTGACCTTATCATCCTTTTTATAAGGGGAATCTGTCTGAAGAAGGTGGTATACCTTCATCGTGGCGCACAGTCTTTCGCTCTTGTCAATATACAGAGACACCAGGCACTGATCCCCTTTCTGCACCTTCGCGGTCTGCTGCTTAAAGGGCAGAAACAAGTCCTTATCCAGTCCCCAGTCCAGAAATGCCCCCATCCTGTTGGTATCCGCCACCCGAAGCACCGCCAGCTTCCCCAACGTCAACTTGGGTTCCCGGGTGGTGGCGATCAGCCTGTCATCTGAATCCTTATACAAAAATACTTCCACCGGGTCTCCCGGTTCGATCCCCGCCGGCACCTGCTTTTTCGGCAGAAGTACCCTCTGCTCATCATTTCCCAGATATACGCCGAAGGAGACTTTCTTTACCACGGTCAGTACCTGCTTTTCTCCTAATTTCATCTCTCGTTCCTTTCTATATTTATAACCGAACCGCACCTGCAAACGGCTGCTCTTCCTGTTTCCACTCGCAGTACGGCCCGGCTCTCTCCAATCCGGATGCCCGCGGCATCAATCCGCAGAACACGCGCCACTCAGGATATGCCGTGCTACATGCACACCGCTGGCCGACGCATGGGACAGGGAATGGGTCACGCCGCTGCCGTCTCCGATCACATACAGCCCCTTATACGGTGTTTCCAGGTTCTCGTCTATATTAACTTCCATATTATAAAATTTGACCTCTACGCCGTACAGAAGCGTATCATCATTGGCTGTCCCCTGCGCGATCTTATCCAGGGCATAGATCATCTCGACCAGGCCGTCCAAGATCCGCTTGGGCAGGACAAGGCTTAAGTCTCCCGGTGTCGCTGCCAGCGTCGGGCGCACCAGCCCTTCCTCAATTCGCTTCCAGTTGCTTCTGCGCCCCCGGATCAGATCTCCGAAGCGCTGCACGATCACTCCGCCGCCCAGCATATTGGACAATCTTGCAATACTTTCCCCATATCCGTTGCTGTCCTTGAACGGCTCCGAAAAATGCTTCGCAACCAGAAGGGCGAAGTTAGTATTCTCCGTCTGCTTTTTGGGATCCTCGTAACTGTGTCCGTTTACAGTCACGATTCCCTTCGTATTTTCATTGACTACGATCCCATACGGATTCATGCAGAAGGTCCGCACATTGTCCTCAAATTTTTCCGTCCGGTATACGATCTTGCTTTCATACAGCTCATCCGTCAGGTGGGAGAAGATCTCCGCCGGAAGCTCCACACGCACGCCGATATCTACCCGGTTGGAGCTGGTCGGGATATTCAGTTCCTGACAGACCTCTTCCATCCATTTGCTGCCGCTCCTGCCCACAGAAACGATACACTTGTCACAGTCGTCCGACTGTTCTCCGCAGAACACACGATAGCCCTGTTCCAACAGTTCAATATGGTCCACCTGATGGTGGAAACGGAACTCTACCTTGTCCTTGAGTTCCGCATACAGGTTTTCAAGGACCACATAATTGATGTCCGTTCCCAGATGACGCACGGACGCGTTCAGAAGATTCAGCTTATTCTGCAGACAGAGCTTGCGGAATTTGGAGCCTGCGGTGGTATACATCTTTGTGCCCTCGCCGCCGTGGGACATATTGATCTCATCCACATATTCCATGAGGGAGATCGCCTCATTTTTCCCAATATGCTCATGCAGGGTCCCGCCGAAATCGTTGGTGATATTATATTTCCCGTCGGAAAATGCGCCTGCGCCGCCAAAGCCGCTCATGATCGCGCAGGTCTTGCAGTTCACGCAGCTTTTAATCTTCTTCCCGTCGATCGGGCAGTTCCGCTTTTCCAGCGGACTGCCGGCTTCAAACACAGCAATCCTCAGATCCTTGTTTCCTTTCACCAGCTCATACGCAGAAAAGATCCCTCCCGGGCCTGCGCCGATAATGATCACATCATACTTCATCTTTTTTTGCTCCTTTATTTTTTTATCCTGTCATCCTATTCTCTTTACCTATTGTCACATCTGATTTCCCGGCAGCAGGCCGGCTTTTCATTTCAGTTCCGCCACCACATAGGCGCAGCCCGTGTCATCACACAGCTCTGCGACTGTCCTTCCCTCTTCCCGGGAAAGCTTCGGGAAAATGCTGTCCCCCATAACGGCAGATTTTTTATAATCCACCCGCAGCCTGTGAACAGGAAAGTCCCCCGGAAGCAAGTCCATGACCATCTGGATATACTGGCTGTTATTCACGTGTTCGTTAGTATCGATATGCGCCCTTCTCACCGGGAACGGCTCCAGCGCCTGCGCAGCCTCCGGAAGCCGGATCTTCCTGCCTTCGTAATCCATTTCCAGCGGCTCTTCCAGACCGTAGGGCGCAATCTCCTCTTCCCCGGGCTTTACGGGTCTGCCTGCCTCCGCGTCCATGAATACCCATATGGAATTGGCGCAGGCCAGGCGGTTTCCATTTTCGTCATCTATGTAAAAATTCCGGTTTCCGAAAAAGCCTTTAAATCCGGTAGCCAGCGTACCCACCGTGATTCTTTCTCCCAGCTTCGGATATCGTCTGACTTCCACCTGCCAGTAGGAGAGAAGCCACGCCCGTTTTCTCTCCCGCAGGACGGACAGTCCTACCCCGATGTCCTCTGACTGGAAGGTGCTGCAGTCCTGCAGGTAGTTCATCAGCGCCGGCAGAGTCAGTGTCCCCTGATGATCCACCTCGCTGTATCTTACTCTGCTGTCAAATGTATATCTCATTTTTCTTATCCTTTCCACCGCTCCCAAAAATACCACTTGATCTGAAAATCGGCTTCTGTGGTCATATGGGCATATTCTTCCTCTGTCAGCACATTCTTAAGCTGCTGCTTTCCCTCCTCAGGGACTACTGCATTCGACGCATCCTGGAAGCAGAGGCTGGGGTACAGCACGCACCACCAGTTATGCCCGTCCGCGTCTCCGAGCTCGACCCGAAGCGCCTCATAATTTCCCGACGGAAATGTCATATCCCCGTAGGTCCGGTCCGGGAACCAGCATGTCGTGACCGCGGCATTGACCGGATAATCATACCCCTGTTCCTCCATGGTCCTGCGTCCCACCTCTTCCAGCTCGTCCACATGTCTGCGGATCCAGCGGGCAGTCTCCTGGGCGTTCTTTGTCTCCGGCATCTCTTCTTTCAGATAATCCAGGATCCGGTCCCTCACTGTGATTTTCAGTGTCTGATCTTCTTCGCTGTCGCTGTTGGCAAGGATATGGAACCGCAGGACCTCTCCGGCCAGACGTTCCTGCATCCTCTCTCTGGCCTCCATGCCGGTCCTCCACATCAGAAACCATGTGACCATTGCCGCGAGAAGCAATGAGAGTATCAGAATCATACGATTTTGTTTCATATGTATACTTCCTCCATCCTCTTGTCCCCAAATGCTTCACTGCATAAGCATTCCGAAAACATTTTTGATATCGAAAGTATTGCCTGTTTACCCGCAAATATACCGTATGCCGAAAAATTCCAAGGATGCCGCGCCCTGTCATTATTCCTGTCCGCGCAGGATATCACTGACCCATTCTACCTGGTTGTCAATATGCTGACAGGTGATCTGCGTCGCTGTCTCCACTTCGCCGTTTTCAATAGCGCGGATGATCCCCTGATGCTCCTCCAAAAGCTTTGGATGACATTCCTTCCGCTTCAGATACTCTACCCGATAACGGTACATCTGCTCCCGGAAATTGCTCAGGAGCTGAATCAGCCTCTGGTTGTCCGTTGCCATATAGATGATGTCATGGAATGCGACATCTGCTTCGGCTACAACCGTAATATCGTCGTTTCCCAGGACCTTCTCAAAATCCTCTTCCGCATTTTTCAGATCCTGCAGCCCCTGTGCCTGCATCCGCTCGCATGCAAGCCGAACTGCCAGCGCTTCCAGTGAGCGCCGCACCTCCAGCACGTCCCGGAGACTTTTTTCCGTGATCTGCGCAACCTCTGCGCCCCGCCGGGGAATGATAAGTACCAGGCCTTCCAGCTCCAGCTTCCGGATGGCCTCGCGGATCGGAGTCCGGCTGACGCCCAGCTTATTGGCAAGCTTGATTTCCATAAGCCGTTCTCCGGGCTTTAATTCGCCCCGCAGGATTGCCTGCCGCAGCGTACTGAACACCACGTCTCGGAGAGGCAGAAAATCATTCATATTTACTTCAAATCCAGGCTCCATCCCTCATTCCCTCCTTGCATTATGTACGTTGGTCACATAGACCTGTTTTGCCAGAGCTTTTCTTCTGATCCTTTCCTGGGCATTTCTTGCCTTTATTTTATTTTCAAACAGTCCGAATACGGTCGGCCCGCTTCCGCTCATCATCGCATTCAGAGCTCCAGCCTCCATCATTTCCTGCTTAATTTCCCGGATTACAGGATATTTGGGGATCGTCACATCCTCAAGCACATTTCCCATGCATGCCGCCGCATGTTTCAGACTCCCCTCCTCCAGCGCCCGGATCAGTCCGTCAATATCCGGATGCTTCACGATCTCTTTCGAATCCAGCGCTTCATAGACCACCCGCGTAGACACGCTGACTGGCGGTTTGGCGATCAGCACCGCGCACTTGGGAATGGAAGGCAGAACCGTCAGCTTTTCGCCGATGCCCTCTGCCAGCACGGTTCCCCGCAGAATGCAGTAGGGTACGTCCGCTCCCAGCTGAACCCCACGCTCCATCAGCTCCTGACGGGTAAGCTCCAGCCCGAACAGACGGTTCATTCCGAACAGCACCGCCGCCGCATTGGAGCTTCCTCCCGCCATGCCTGCTGCCACAGGGATGTGCTTATCCAATGTAATGCGCACCCCTCCTTCCAGATGAAATTCCTCTATCATCATCTGTGCTGCCTTATATGCGATATTCCCCGAATCATCCGGGAGATAGTACAGGTTGGACGAAAGCTCAATCCCCGGTTCTTCCCTGGCTTCCAGCCTTACATTATCATACAGATAAACAGACTGCATGACCATACGTACATCGTGATATCCATTTTCCCTTCTCCCAAGTACGTCCAGTCCCAAGTTTATTTTGGCAAGCGCCTTTAAATCCATCTGTCTCATCCTTCTGTCCTCTCTGTTTTGCAGCCGGCTTTACGCAAATATCCAAAGGGCATCCCCATTATGGTCATTCGGCCGTTTCATAAGGTAAATGATAAAAAAACTCCTCATTAGCAAAGTCCGCCATGAAGCCGCATTCTAATGAGGAGGTCATCAGTTCCATATCACACCCTGGCCAATCACCGCGCTGATTGGCCAGGAGGTTGATCAATTAAAATCTTTTTCCGTCAATATGATCCGATCTGAATCATCCCTGTTTTTCCCCAGCACACGCTTCACCAGCTTTTTCGCAGATGCTTTCTGTGAATGCTCCATTGCCTCGTCCATCACTTCCTTGACCTCCGCAATGGTCACGGCATGGTCTTCCCTCTGCAGCATATCAATCCGGCTGTATAGGGCAAGGATCCCCATCTCATCAATCTGGTATCCATTTTCCTGCGCATAGGTCTGGCCGAATGTAACAAGCTCATCATTGATCAGGATCGGAACCTCCAGGCGGCTTGTAAACTTTCTCCGGAACTCCCTGTTGGACGTCAGCAGACGGTCAAGGGGTTTTCGCTGGTCCTCCAGTACGATCAAAAGCTCTCCGGTGTCCCTTTCCATGGCCTTGTTCACACGTGCTACTGTTTTTTCATTCATCTTGCCGGCTTTTTCAATGATCAGCGCGCCGCCGTACAGCTTGCTGAAAATGTCGCTGATCTTCTTTTTATTCAGCGAATCTCCGGTCACGATCGCAACCCTTCCCTGTCGGATATTCCGCTGTTTCTGAATTGCTTTTACCACATCCACGGCAAGTACGGTTTTTCCATTTCCTTTGTTTCCGATGATCAGAAGGTTGCCGGTATTGGAAGTTCCTCTCCGGTTGGTACAGTTTTTATCCTGCTCCAGCACATCCACGAGCTGTTCGCTCATGCCCCGGACCGGTACAAAGTAGGAAAACAGCTTCTTTTGTTCTTCCGTCAGTCCTGCCCTTGTGCCGATTCCGCTCTGCGTTTTCAGGTCATATCTTCCATGTACGACAAATCCAGTGTCTGACAGGGAAAGGGCATCAGAGATCTCATCCATCGGCAGAGGCGAAGTCTTTCCGGTGGCGATCAGCTTCGCAGTTTCCTTTCGGCTGAGCGGAGTAGACTTGGAAAGGATATCAATCTCCTCTTCTTCATCCGGAACCTCACGCTCGTCATACCGTCTCCCGGAAGACCTCTGGGGCCGGAACTCATGTTCCAGATCTACTTCCGCGGAAGCAGCATCATACTCTGCGTCCTCTTCCTCATAATACGCATCCTCTTCGTAATACTCCTCTTCCTCATAGTTCCCTTCGTAGTCATCCTCTTCGGCATACCCTTCGTCGTAATCTAACTCATAGTCATCCTCGTATTCCGCTTCCTCGTCATACTGTCCACCCTCGTATTCCGCTTCCTCGTCATACTGTCCATCCTCGTATTCTCCCTCATATACAGCTTCCTCATCCTCATATTCCGCTGTATATTCCGGATCATACTCCTCATATTCCTCTTCGTATTCCGGCTCTTCGTCTTCGTAGATTTCAGCATACTCGGGTTCCCCGGTCTCATATCCGCCGTCCTCATATTCTTCTCCGGCGTCTTCATACTCCGGCTCCGCAGCCTCATATCCGGGTTCCAGTTCTTCATATTCCGGTTCATCCTCGTATCCGGACTCGATCTCCCCGTATTCCGGCTCGGCGCCGTCATATTCCGCTTCTATACCTTCATATCCCGCTTCGGCTTCCTCATACTCCGGCTCGAAAGTTTCATATCCGGTCTCTTCCTCCGCATATTCAGGTTCAGCTTCTTCATACCCCGTTTCTATCCCTTCGTATTCCGCTTCGGCTTCCTCATACTCCGGCCCGGCAGCTTCATATTCGGTCTCCACCTCCCCATATTCAGGTTCGGTTTCTTCATATCCCGGTTCTATACTTTCATACTCCGGCTCGGAGGCCTCATATCCGGTCTCTTCCTCCGCATATCCAGGTTCGGAGACTTCATATTCCTGCCCTGCTTCATCATAAGCAGGTTCTATTTCTTCCAGTTCCGGCTCTTCATACTCCGGTTCCTCATTCGGATATTCATCCTCATATTCGAACTCCCCGTCTTCCTGGTACTCTATCGTAAACCGTTCTCCGGCTCCGTCGCTGATCTCTCCGTACTCAGCTTCTTCCTCATATCCTTCTGCCTCTTCCTCATCCTCTCCGCCAAAGCTGATCTCTATATCCTCCGGATATGCCTCGTTCTCCGGTCCTTCTTCATCCGCAGGCAGCTCATCCGGATATTCTTCCTCGTCCAGAACATCGTCATAATCCTCAAACCACTCAGAGGACTCATCCACACGGAGATTTTCCGCCACCGCTCCCATATTCTCCGCAGGCTCCTGATCCGGCTGTACGGCAGGCTTTTCCTCCTGCTCTTCCCTTTCCGCCGGCTCTTCCATCGGAATGACGCCCTCAATCTCGTCGATCATTCTCTGAATATCCAGCGGCAGAATAGGTTCTCCCGGCTTTCTCTCCGCCGATTTAGCCTGGCTGTCCGCCGCTTCCTCCGATTCCTCCCCCAGATCAGACATCATATCCAGAAGGTTCATCTGCCCTTCCACCTGATCTCTGCCTTCAGCAGAAGAAGCCTTTGCCGTCAACGCATTCATGTTCTCAAAAGGCTGCTCTTCTTCCTCTTCCAGCTCTTCTATGGTTCTTCTGGCTTCCTCATCCAGCTCTTCAAAGATCTTTCTGGCTTCCTCATCCAGTTCCGCAATCACTTCTCCGGCCTTTTCATCCGTCCCGGCGGTCACCTGGTCTGTTTCCGGCTCCGCAGAGACTGCCGCGGCTTCTTCGGATTCCGCAGAAGCGCCGCCGGCCTCCACGCCAAGTCCTGTGATCATATCCAGAGTACCTTTATCTAATATCCTGGTATCACCGGACAAGACAGTTCCAAATTCCCTGGTATCTCCGCTGAGTCCCGTCTTCGTCTCAACGATATGAATCCCCAGAGTATCCGGAGACTCTCCCGCTTCCGCATACAGCTCTTCCAGAGTCTTCTCTTCGCTGACAGCCGGTTCAGGCTTCTCAGCCGGCTCCGCCGTCTCGGAATGTATAGGCTGCATAATGGTCGTAACAGGTTCAATATGGCCGCTTCCGCCTGCTTCCGGCGCGTCATCCGGAATCAGTTCCTCCAGGTCCGGATCCACCTTCAGCTCCCGCAGCCCCTTCTGGCCGGAGATCTCATCCACCAGCTTCAGATCCGCAACAGATTCAATTTCTTCAATGGCCCCCATGAACTTATCTTCTTCAAATACCACGTCTGTACTGACCGGATCGCTGGAAGAGTCCCTGACTTTGTCCTCTTCTCCCATGCCCAGATTCAGCAGGCTTTTCAGTGCTTCATCAAGCTTCATGGTACTGCCGATCTTTCTTCCTGTTATCTCCCGCTTCTTCGTCTCCTGCGCAGGCTGCTCATCCTTCTCTGCCTGTACACCATCTGCCTCTGCGAGCATCTCCTCTACGGACTCTTCCTTTGCGGCTTCACCCTTTTGGCTGCTATATTCCACCACGTTCGGCATCTCCATCGTCTCATTGGACATCCTGGCATACCGATTGTCATACTTTTCCTGCTGTGACGGCGTCAGCGGCTTATACTGCATCTTCAGCTCCATAGCCTGATAGACATACTTTCCTTCATTGAACCAAAGGATCAGGTCATCGCATTCTTCCAGACATTCCGCTGTCATTCCCGCTTCCTGATAACGCTTTGCCAGTTCATATGCCCACTCTTCGATATACTCCGCTTTCTTAAACGACTCCAGAGCTTCGATCTGCTGCTCAATGGGCGCTCTCTGAGCACGCAGGATCTGATACCTGAGTATGAACTTGTTGGGATCCTTCGGCGCGATCTGCTGAAAATCATCATAATAGTCAATCGCTTCATCTACATTCTTCGTTTTCAGCGCAAGCGTACAGAGACGATATACGATCTTCCTGCTCCCCTCCGCACGGTGATAAGCAATGTTCAAAACTTCGTAGCTTTTCTGATAGTCCCCGTTCTTTTCATAGATATCACTGACGTCTGTCAGCATCTTCGTATTGCGCACTCTTTTCCAGTCAATACTGTCTGCGATCTCCGCAGCCTTATTAAATGCACCGTCCTCCATAAGTTCAAGCATCTGTCCTGTCTTCAGCTTATACTCATATTTGTCCACTGCCGATCACCTCGTTATTATTGTGTGTATTTTTCGTTACTATGAGCACCCTGTAACCATTCTTCCCCATAGTGTACCATAACTATCGAATAATGTCAAAAAAATGCATCCTCAAATCTTGTTGAAGATGCATTTTTTATGATTTATTTAGTTTTTTCATTCTTTTTATTTTAAAAATCGGAGGAACCTCTCGACTCCCACTCCTGTAAGACCTTTACTTTTTATATAAATACTTTAGCAGGTATATGTACGTTCGCTTTCTCCGCTCCTCTCCATATATTCATCTCTTTAAAGTATCACCTTTAGTTATTCCATCTATAATCGTTTGCCTGCTGCAGTATTGTTCATCAATATTCCAACAATCTACTAAATTATTCTTCCTATAACCTGGAATACTTTTATAAAAAATGGAATCTCTCCGATGTTTCTTTACACATCCCGGAAATCCTGCTATCTGTGGCACCTGTATTCAATATGTCTGCAAATGCTGAGTCTCTTGATTATCATCCGGCATCCTCATACTCTCCGATTGTTCATCCTTTTCATACTATTTTACCGGATTCCTTTATCTCAAATAAGTAAAGGTCTCTTCTTCACAGGAATGTACATCTGCCGTACCACTGACATATTGAATTGTAATGAGTTCTATACTGTCCACTGGACCTTTACCTCCTTTTCTTAATATTCCAACCACCCTCCGGACCAGAATCTGATGATTATATAAGTTATGTCTCCCCCGGAAAATGGCTCCTATGTGAGATATCCTGTCGATTGCTTCGATGGTTGTATCTCTTTTGGATTGAATTTATAATACCACAGGACCTCTTATTTGTCAACACATTTTTTGAATATTTTTCCAATAAATTTATAATTGTTTGTTTTGAATGTAATTTTCTGAAATTTAATTAGATTCTGACAAATAGATCACTTATTTATATATCCGTAACAAAAGCAAAAGCCCCGCACTCAAGCAGGGCTTTCAAAATATATCTATACTGTCTTCGAAGCATACGGACTGCATGACGCCGCGCAATCCGCATCCGTTATTTTTCTACGGCTCCTAACAGATCTCCGCTCCCGCAGGCATCTCCTTTTCCGGAACCATGAGGGACAGAACACCGTCCGCGTCCTCCGCGCAGAGCAGCATTCCTTCCGAGAGAACTCCTGCCAGCTTGGCTGGCTTTAAGTTCACCAGCACCATGACCTTTTTGCCGACCATCTCTTCCGGGGTGTAATGGGCCTTGATCCCGGATACGATCTGTTTCACCTGGCTTCCGATCTTCACCTTGGAGCAGAGGAGCTTCCGGGACTTCGGCACCTCCTCGCAGGCAATGATCTCGCCCACCTGGAACTGCAGGGCGCCGAACTGTTCAAACGTAATCTCCGGCTTTGCCTCCATGTCGATCACGCTCTCTTCCTTCTCCGCGGAACCCTGATCCGCCTCTTCCTCCACCGGAGGATGCTGCTCTTCCACCTTTTTCATCACTTCCTCCAGATCCAGACGCTGGAACAGAATCTCCGGCTTGTCTGTCACATGGCCTTCATTGAGCTGCGCCAGAATCTTCTGGCTGGTGGAAGGCATAAATGCCTCCAGAAGCCTTCCGCCTGCGGAGATCCCCTGGATCAGATTCCACAGCACGGTCTCCAGACGGTCCTTTTTCGCCTCATCCTTTGCAAGCACCCAGGGCATTGTCTCATCAATATATTTGTTGCAGCGCTTGAACAGATTGAAGATCTCTGTCATCGCGTCCGCCACACGGAGCTCGTTCATCTTTGCGTCTACCGCTTTCGCCGCATGCTCCATTACAGCCTTCAGGTCGGCATCCACCTCTTCCGCCGCGCCTTTGTCCGTCACCGCGCCGCCGAAATACTTATTGGTCATGGATACGGTACGGTTGACCAGGTTACCCAGCGTGTTGGCCAGATCGGAGTTAAGCCGTTCCACCATCAGCTCCCAGGAAATGACGCCGTCATTTTCAAACGGCATTTCGTGGAGTACGAAGTAGCGGACTGCGTCTACGCCGAAGAAATCCACCAGTTCGTCCGCATACAGTACATTTCCCCGTGATTTGCTCATCTTGCCGTCCCCCTGGAGCAGCCACGGATGGCCGAAGATCTGCTTCGGGAGTGGGAGATCCAGCGCCATCAGGAAAATGGGCCAGTAAATGGTATGGAAACGGATGATGTCCTTTCCGATCAGATGCAGGTCAGCCGGCCAGTCATGCTCAAACTGTTCCGTGCTTTCCCCGTCGCACTCGTATCCGATCCCGGTAATGTAGTTGGTCAGTGCGTCCAGCCATACATAGACTACATGCTTCGGATCAAAATCTACCGGAATCCCCCATTTGAAGGTGGTTCTGGACACGCACAGATCCTGCAGGCCCGGAAGCAGGAAATTGTTCATCATCTCGTTTTTCCGGGATACGGGCTGGATAAATTCCGGATGGGTGTTGATATGTTTGATCAGCCTGTCGGCATATTTGCTCATTTTGAAGAAATATGCCTCCTCCCTGGCCGGCTGCACCTCGCGCCCGCAGTCCGGACATTTTCCGTCCACCAGCTGGGACTCGGTAAAGAAGGATTCGCAGGGCGTACAGTACATTCCTTCATAATATCCCTTGTAAATGTCCCCCTTGTCGTACAGCTTCTTGAATATCTTCTGCACCTGCTTCTCATGGTATCCGTCCGTTGTGCGGATGAACTTGTCATAAGAGGTGTCCATCAGATCCCAGATCCGTTTGATCTCGGTAGATACACCGTCTACAAACTCCTTCGGCGATACCCCTGCCTCTGCTGCTTTCAGCTCGATCTTCTGCCCGTGCTCATCCGTCCCGGTCTGGAAAAATACGTCGTATCCCTGAATCCTCTTGTACCGAGCGATCGCGTCCGCAAGAACAATCTCATAGGTGTTGCCGATATGCGGTTTGCCAGATGTATAGGCAATCGCAGTTGTGATGTAATACTTTGGTCTCTCTGACATTTTTATCTCTCCTTCTTTCTTAAAAGTAAAAACCGCCTTCTCAAAAATCATATTCTGATGATTCATAAGAAGACGGCTGTATGCCGTGTTACCACTTCTAATTCGCCCTGCCCTCACAGACAGAACCTCCGCAAGTGCCTGCTTTGAAATGTTAGCATACGGTCCCAAAAATGTCAAGGGATTATCTTCCGTATTTCCCGGTCATAGGTGAAAATCCCGTTCATCTCTTCTTCCACATCGCTCAGCTGTGTATAAACACTGGCACACAATCCTTTTGGGATCTGCTCCTTTACCTTTGCCATCTGCGCCTGAAACGCGGCATTCAGGCTGTCCAATGTTTTATGCGTTCCATAGCCATAGAGCTTGCCGCAGGCACTGTGTCCCGCAACCCGCAGGGAATATCCTCCAAATTCCGACAATACGGTAGCGCGCTCCTTTTCTGCCGCAAATTCCAGCTTAAAGAAATAATTGTGCATGCTCTGCAGGTCCCCGCCCTTCTGGTCAAACCATCCGCTTGCCTGGTCGATCAGCCGGGTGCTGTCGCAGAGCCTTGCGATCCTCGTCATATCTTCTGTCTGGAACTGCCCCCAGCCTTCGTTGAAGATCACCCATACCGCAATGGACGGATGTCCTTTCAGGATCCGGATCGTCTCCTTCATCTCCCGGACAAATTCCAGCCGGCCCTCCTTATGGGCGCGCGACAGCAGATGGGGATAGATATCTGCCATCTTCCATTTTTTCCAGGAGATCAACGTCGCGGCGTAGGTCACAAACCAATGCCTGTAGTAGGTTCCCCCGTTCACCATGTCCTGCCACACCACCATTCCCAGGCGGTCGCAGTGATAATACCATCTCTGGGGTTCAATCTTGATATGCTTTCGGATCATGTTGAAGCCCATCTTCTTCATCTCCAGAATATCAAAGATCAGCGCATCATCCGAGGGCGCGGTATACAGCCCGTCCGGCCAGTAGCCCTGGTCAAGAACGCCGTTCTGGAACTGAACCCTTCCATTCAGGCAGATGCGGGGAATCCCTTCCGCATCCGGTTCCACAGTAACTGTACGGAGGGCAAAGTAGCTTCGTACCTGATCCTCCCCCATGGTTACAGTAAAATCGTAGAGCCAGGGTTCCTCGCAGGTCCACGGACAGACCTCCGGAATCGGAATTGCAAGATACGCATTGGACATGCCGGAAATTTCCGCTGTCATCGAAGGCCGCTCCGGCCCGGCCGAAGCCGTGAGCTGTCCGGATGCCTGCGTCTGCATTGGTTCCGGATGACAGATATGCGCTACTTCCGTGTGCTGCTCTTCCGTCCGTTTGGATGGCTCCCATGCCTTCTCATCGGCCGATGCATGGATGCGCGGCGCCTGAATCCGGATCGTGACAGGCGCCGTATTCTGTGACCTGACAAAAATCCGGACCCGTTTTTGATCCAGCTCCGGCTCTGTGATCAGCTCCTCTATATAGTTCTCCGGCACGTACTCCATCCAGACGGTCTGCCAGATGCCGCTCTGGGCAGTATAGAACATGCCGCCCTTTTTCAGCTTCTGTTTCCCCTTTGCGTGGTAAGAAGTATCGCTCAGATCCTTGACCGCAACCACGATCTCATTCTGCATTTCAGATCTGTCAGTCTCCTCTGCTCCAGGGCAGACGCCGGACGGTCCTGCTCCTGTCCTTGGAGCGGTTTCCTCCGGCATTGACGGAAGCCTTCCGCAGCGTAGGTACTTCGTGATGTCTGCGGAAAAGGGGAGATATCCTCCCGCATGCCTGGCGGCCTCTTTTCCATTTACATATACCCTGCATGCCTGGTCCACGGCGCCGAAGTGAAGGATAAGGCGCGTACCCGCATTCTGCATTGCGCAGTCAAACTGCCGGCGGTACCACAGATACTCATCCGGCTTAAGCTGCCGTTCCACCCCGGAAAGTACGGTTTCGGGCGAAAACGGCACCAGGATCCTGCCGTCATATCTTTCCGGTTTTTTGAATTCCTTCGTAAATGCATAATCCCAATACCCGTTCAGATTGACATAACTGTCCCGTCTCAGCAGAGGGCGCGGGTATTCCTGTAAAATGTCATTTGCGTCAAGCACCTTTCCCCACCGTGTATATAACCGCTCCATAGACTTTCCTCCTCTCCATAAATGCGCCAATACAGAAAGCCTGCCGCCGGCAGCCCGCATACATTCGTATACTGAACCCCTGCCACCGGCAGTCTTTCCGCATACATTGATATGAAAATGGGCAGATCATCCGTCTGCCCGTTTTGTTTTCGCAATAAGTACGGAGTGGCGCCCCATATTCACTACGATTTCTCCTTTATGAATAATGTATTCATCCTTTTTTGTTGTAAAACCATCTTCATAGGAATAAATCAGCCGTTTCATCCTTCCGGTAACAGGCACTTCCGCCATCCATACCGGGACAGTGACCTCCCGAAGGCTCTCACTGTTGTTCAGGATCACAACTACCTGCTCATCACCCTGAAACCTTCCGTACGCCAGCACATCCTTCTCCCAGTACAGCATCCGTAAGGATCCTGTACGAAGCGGCCGCTCATTCTTATGTATCTTGATCATTTCCCGATGGAACTCTATCATCCGCCGGTTCTCTTTTCCCCATGGGTACGGCCTCCTGCTGTCCGGATCCGTAAATCCGCACAGACCTGCCTCATCTCCATAATATACCGTAGGCGCTCCGATCCAGGTCATCTGCACCGCAACCGCTTCCGACATGACCGCAAGGCTGACTCCCTCCTCGGCGGCTCTGTGATCCATGCTGCCCAGACGGCCTGCCACCTGGTTGGTCCGTGTCAGGAAACGGGAGTGGTCATGATTGGAAAGCTCATTCATCGCCGTCTGCAGGGACGACGTCTGCATACAGGACATAAAATGATTCATCGTATTGACAAAATAATCCGCATTCCCTAATAAATCCGGCCTGTATTCGTCGCTGTGCTTTTCCATCCCGGTCAGAAACCAGGTCAGCGGTTCCATAAAGGCATCATAATTCATGATGCTGTCCCACTCATCCCCCTGCAGCCATTCCGCAGGATCGCCGTAATGCTCCGCCAGGATGAGCGCATCCGGCCGAACCCCTTTGATCTCTTTGCGGAACCGTTTCCAGAAGGCATGGTTATACTCATTGGTATGGCCTAAGTCCGCCGCCACATCCAGCCGCCATCCGTCTACGTTATAAGGCGGAGACACCCATTTCCTGCCGATCGCCATAATATAATCTTCCAGCTTCCGGGAATCCTCATAGTTCATCTTCGGCAGGGTATCATTCCCCCACCATCCGTCGTAGCTGGCATTGTACGGCCACGCGTCATCTGCATTATCATGAAAATGGAAAAAGCTCCGGTATGGGCTGTCCTTGCTGATAAACGCGCCCTTCTCATAGCCTTCCTGATTCTCATAGATCCTCTCCCGGTCCATCCATTTATTGAAGGAACCGCAGTGGTTAAATACTCCGTCAAGGATCACCCGCATACCCCGGCGGTGGATCTCTTCTACCAGCCGGATAAACAGTTCGTTGCTTGCTTTCAGATTTTCCAGGTCTCCGACACGCTTTTTATACAATTCCGCGTTCGTATTATCCTCGGCTCCGTCCGGCAGCGCCTGATCCCCGTCCTGAATGATGAGTCCAAGATGCGGGTCAATATAATCGTAATCCTGGATATCATATTTATGGTTGGAAGGCGATACAAACAGCGGGTTGAAGTAGATCACCTCCACGCCCAGCTCCTGCAGATAATCCAGCTTTTCCATCACGCCCTGGAGGTCGCCTCCGTAAAATCTGCGCACATCCATGGCGTGGGGCAGTTCGTTCCAGTCGTCCACCTTTCTGACAGGCTCGCCGATATAGATATATTCCCGGTCCCTGACGTCATTTTCCGGATTTCCATTATAAAAGCGGTCCACAAAAATCTGATACATGACGGCGCCTTTTGCCCAGTTCGGTGTGGAAAATCCCGGTACGATCCGGAACGAATAATGCGGCTTGATCTCGTCCGATACACCGGTACGGTCATAATAACAGACCTCATCTCCGCAGTGGATCTCAAAATAGTAAGAAAAAGTTTCACTGCCAAGCTTCCAGCTGATCTCGTAATAATCAAATACGCCGCGTGTGAGTACCCGTTCCATCTGATAGATTCCGGAGTCCGCCACCAAAAGGACCGTACTGACATTATTCCGGGCCGTGCGGAAACGCAACCTGATCCTCTGCCCTTCCGCAGGCTCGGGCGGTATCACATAGGAAGAAGTCCCATCACAGAACAATGCGTCTCTGCACATCCTGAAATCTCCTTTTTGTTTGATCGATTCACAGACCTCTTCCGTATTTTCCTCTGTTTTGATAACGGCCTCTGGCTTTTCTTCTTTTCGTTCTATGTCTGCTTCCTGATTCTGATGCTCCTCTCCAATTTCATGCTTTTCCTGTCTGAAGTCACCCTTTGGCCATCGCATACTTTTTTTCCAAGATTTAAAAAACTGTGATTGCATTTTCTACCCCCTTAAATAACACTGTGCCTGCCTTCTCCAATTGTTGCCTATGCACTCACATCCGGTATGTCTGTCATTCCCTCCCCAAATTTAGGAACTACATCCAAATAGCCTGATCTGTTACTTTTTTCAGATTCCCGCAGGATATACGTCAGAATGGATCCCGTCCATATCCAGGACGTTCATATTCTCCGCGGAAGGTTTGTCAAAAAGCGCTTCAAATTCTTTCCGTGATATCTTTTCCTTCTCAAGAAGCAGCTTCGCGCATGCGTCCAATACGGAATGATACTCCTGCAAAAGCCCCCTTGCCCGGTTATAGCACTCATCAATGATCCTCTTCACCTCTTCATCAATGGTGCCTGCGATCTTCTCTCCATACCCTCTGGATGTATGGCCGAAGTCCCTTCCGATAAATACCTCGTCGCTGTCATTGTCGTAGTTGATCAGGCCGAGGCGCTCGGACATGCCGAACTTGGTGATCATGGACTTTGCGATCGCTGTCGCCTGGCGGATATCCTGAGATGCCCCGGTGGTAATGTCATCGAAGATCTCTTCCTCTGCCACGCGTCCGCCCAGTGATACGGTGATCTGCTGCAGCATATGCCCTTTTGTATTGAACATGTCGTCCCGCTCCGGAAGGGGCATCGTATAGCCTCCTGCCGCCCCGGTGGGTACGATTGACACACTGTAGACCGGCCCTACATCCGGCAGTACATGAAACAAGATCGCATGTCCCGCCTCATGATAGGCTGTGATCCTTCTCTCCTTCTCCGATACGATACGGCTCTTCTTCTCCGGTCCGATCCCGACCTTTACAAATGCATGGCGGATATCCTTCTGCTGCAGAAAGATCCGGTTGTCCCTGGCCGCAAGTATCGCAGCTTCATTCAGCAGGTTTTCCAGGTCCGCCCCGGTAAATCCCGCGGTGGTCTGCGCGATCTGCTTGAGGTCCACATCATCGCCCAGAGGCTTGTTTTTCGCATGGACCTTCAGGATCTCTTCCCGACCGCCCACATCCGGACGGCCTACGATCACGTTCCGGTCGAAACGTCCCGGCCGAAGGATCGCGGGATCCAGGATATCCTTGCGGTTGGTCGCCGCCATCACGATGATCCCTTCATTGACCCCGAATCCGTCCATCTCCACCAGGAGCTGGTTCAATGTCTGCTCTCTCTCGTCATGTCCGCCGCCTAGCCCGCTCCCGCGGCGCCTTGCCACGGCGTCGATCTCATCGATAAAGATAATGCAGGGAGCGTTTTTCTTAGCATCCTGGAACAGGTCGCGTACACGGGACGCGCCTACGCCCACGAACATTTCCACAAAATCGGAACCGGAAATACTGAAAAACGGCACTCCGGCCTCTCCGGCGATGGCCTTGGCGAGCAGCGTCTTGCCGGTTCCCGGAGGTCCCTCCAAAAGGACTCCCTTCGGGATCCTGGCCCCTACCTGGATATATTTCTTCGGAGCCTTCAGAAAGTCTACGATCTCTTCCAGTTCTTCCTTTTCTTCCTTCAGTCCTGCCACCTCGGCAAATGTCACCTGCTTGTCCGCCGGGCTGTTCAGACGCGCGCGGCTTTTGCCGAAGTTCATCGCCTTGGCGTTGGCGCCCCCGCCTCCCTGCCGGTTCATCAGCATAAAGATCAAAAGTACGCCTGCCATGGTGATCAGAACCGGCACCACGACCGTGGTGAACATGGTGTCCTCCTGCACCTTCAGAATCTGATAATCCTTCACATTATACTTTTTCAGAAGTTCCTGGACTTCATTCACGTCCGACACGTATACGATCCTGGATGACCGGGGATTGTTCAGCGTCACGGTCACGGTTCCGGTGGGCACGGACCTGCTCTGGTTGATAATGGCTCCCGCCACGTTGCCGTCTTTCAATTCCTGTTCAAAACGCGCATACGTCATCTCCTGGTCGCGCTGCTGCATCTGTCCTGTAAACCAAAGCGCAAAAAACACGATGGCAATAAACATGACGACACTGGCACCGCTCATTGTCCTGTACTTGTTATTGTTATTCAATGGTTTCTGCTCCTTCCCAACTTTATACTCCCTCTACCACACCGATGTACGGCAGCGTACGGTATTTCTGCGCATAATCGAGACCGTAGCCTACAACAAATTCGTCCGGGATCTGAAAACCGACATAATCGGTCCTGACTTCCACGACCCTGCGGTCCGGCTTATCCAGCAGCGTGCACAGACGGATGCTCTTCGCTCCCCGCTTTTCCAGTTCTCTCGTCAGGAAAAACAGGGTCCGCCCCGAATCAATGATGTCTTCTACGATCAGCACATCCTTGCCTTCCACGGATTCATCCAGATCCTTTTTGATCCTAATATTGCCGCTGGAGGAAGTTGCGTCTCCATAGCTGCTCACGTACATAAAATCAATCGACACCGGAAGCGTGATCCGCTTCGCCAGCTCGCACATGAAAAACGCGCCGCCCTTTAATATGCAGATCAGATGAATACTCTTGCCTGCATAATCCCTGCTGATCTCCTGGCCTAATTCTTCGATCCTCTTGTCTACGTCCTGCTCTGATATCAGTTCCCGAATTGTCTCCGCCATCTTTTTTCCTCCGTAATGCATGTTCTCTTTTGAGTACTTATTTTTTACTCCTTAAGCTTCATTTACTCTCATACTTCTTTTTAATCCTCTTTCACAACCTCGATCTGCAGGATCCGCTCTGTCCGGCCCGTGACCTGGTACGCGCTGCTCATGCGGTGCCCCAGGATCCACAGGATCTGGCTGCCGGACGCGATGCAGGGAATGGTGTCCCTCTCTCCCGCAGGTATCTTCTCATTGATGAACCAGGATTTTAATTTCTGGCGGTGTCCCGCCCGATCAATGGTAATCTGATCGCCGCCCTGTCTCGTCCTGATACAGAGCGCTGTTTCTATTATATCATAATCAAACCATTTCGTGTACTCTTTTTGTGGGATTTCCTCCATAGAAAAGCACATTGTTTTCGGGAAAATCCTGCATCGGATGGTCAGCCCCATATTCCGAAGGCAGGTCTCCCCCGGAATCCGCAGCGGATATCCAGGGTTTTGCCCCTTTGGCAGCCTGCGTGGATCCGGACTTCCGTCTCCGTCGGCACGCCAAGCTTCCTCAGCCCTTCCGGAAGACTCAGACAAAGCATCTGCTTTGTTTTCCTGCTTCCGGTACAATTCCACCCCTTCGTAAGTACGGACCGCACGTATGAAAAGGGGAAGGTCCAGGCTCCTGCCGGACTGCTTCTGAAACAGGTCCAGAACCCCGCGGATATGGATTCTGCCTACATCCCGCATCTGCCCCGCCGCCAGCTCCATAGCCTTTTGGATCACCATCGTACAGAGGATATCCGGTTCTTTTTCCCGAAGCTCCTTTGTGATCAGGAAATGTCCCGGCGCAGCCTGGATCTTGACATATTCCCGAAATGCTTCCTCCGCGCGCAGCTCCATATAATCCCGGACTTCCCGGAGCTGTTCCATTACTTCATTCATATGCCGGACAGCCTGAAAATTGACCTCCTTTTCCAGAACAGGGATCACCAGATGCCGCAGCTTATTGCGTGTATACTCTGTATCGCCGTTGGTATCGTCCGTGCAGTACCCCTGCCCCCTTTGTCTCAGGAGATCCTCGATCTCATTTCGGTCCAGGCAGAGCAGCGGACGGATGTACCTCCCGTTGACAGGCCGGATCCCGCCCAGTCCTGTCAGTCCGGTCCCTCTTGCCAGGTTCCACAGGAGTGTCTCCGCATTGTCATTCTGATGATGCGCCAGGGCGATCTTCGTTCCCCCGCACCTTTCCCGGATCTGCTCAAAGGCTTCCCGGCGGATGTTTCTGCCACACTCCTCAAGAGATTGTTTCCTTTTTTTGGAAATTGATTCCAAATCCACCCGAAAAACTTCCAGAGGAATGCCATATTGTCCGCACAGCTCCCGCACAAACTCCTCATCCCGGTTCGCCGCTTCCCCCCGCAGGCCATGATTGACGTGGACTGCCGTAAAGGAAATCCCCATCCGGTCCCGAAGATCCAGAAGCACGAAAAACAGGCATACCGAGTCTGCTCCTCCCGATATACCTGCTATAATATGATCTTCTGCCGAGATCATATGCTGTTTTTCTATATATGCCCTTACTTTTTCCATAATATCCCTCAGCCTTTCGGGTATACTATACTCAATACGGCTAAAAAAAGCAAGAACAAATATTGCTGCGGTTCACTATTCCATTTCTCTGACATTTTTTCTGACCTTGAGGATCATGGAGGGCGCAACGGAAAGCTCATCCAGCCCCATCCGTACAAATTCCTGAGTCAGCTCCAGGTCCGCTCCCAGCTCGCCGCAGATGCCTGCCCATTTTCCATGCTTATGGGCATTGTCCACAACCATCTGGATCATCCGAAGGATCGCCTTGTGGTGAGGATTGTAAAAATCATCCAGCTTTTCATTCTGACGGTCAATGGCCAGCGTATACTGGGTCAGATCGTTGGTTCCGATACTGAAGAAATCTACCATCTCCGCCAGCTCGTCGCTGATCATGACAGAGGCCGGTGTCTCAATCATGATCCCCTGCTCCGGTATCTTGTAGGGGATTCCCGCGTCGTTGAGCTCGCATTCCACTTCATCCACGATGCTGTAGATCTGCCGCACTTCCTCTGTGGAAATGATCATCGGATACATGATGGAAAGGTTGCCGTATGCTGCCGCCCGCAAAAGGGCGCGGAGCTGTGTCTTGAAAATGTCCGGCTGCTTTAAGCAGATGCGGATCGCCCGGTAGCCAAGGGCCGGATTGTCTTCGTTTCCCAGGTTCAGATAATCCGCCTGCTTATCCGCGCCGATATCCAGCGTCCGGATGATGACCTTCTTGCCTGCCATGGTCTGTACCACCTGCCGGTATGCCTGGAACTGCTCCTCCTCCGTCGGAAAATCATTCCGCCCCAGATACAGGAACTCGCTTCGGAAGAGGCCAATGCCTCCCGCGTCATTTTCCAATACATATCCCACGTCGCCGACGCTTCCGATATTTGCATAGATATTGATCTTTTTACCGGAAAGGGTCACATTTTCCTTTCCTTTCAAAGTCTGCAGAAGCTCTGCCTTCTCCTGCTCCTCTTTCATCCGGCTTTGTGTCTCCCGGCACAGCTCTTCTGTCGGGTCGAATACCACTTCCGCTTTGAAGCCGTCCACGATTGCGGTCTGGCCGGTATGGATCTCATCCAGGTTCATCGGCACACCGATCAGTGCCGGAATGTTCATCATACGCGCAAGGATTGCCGTATGGGAATTGGTGGAGCCATGGACCGTGACAAATGCCAGGATCTTGCTCTTATCCATCTGCACCGTCTCGCTGGGACTTAAGTCGTCCGCAATGATGATGGACGGCTCCATGGAGCTGAAATCCACATCCTCCTGTCCGGACAGGTTGCGTACCAGGCGGTTGGAAATGTCTTTGATATCCGCAGCCCTGGCCTTCATATAATCATCATCCATGTTGGCGAACATCTCGGAGAAGTTGTCTCCGGTCACTGCCACGGCATATTCCGCATTGATCTGCTCCGTGCGGATCATGCTGCTGATTGCGTCCCGGTAATCGTCGTCCTCCAGCATCATCTGATGGACCTCAAAAATAGCGGCGCTTGCTTCGCCCACCTCGATCACGGCTTTATCGTACAACTTCTGGAGCTGCTCCTGTGCTTTTCCCGCCGCCGCCTCTACTCTGGCGATCTCTGCCTCCGGATCCTCGGACCTTTCCCGCTTCACCTGGAAATCATTGTTCTTTAATACGGCCGCCGGGCCGAGGACGATTCCCTTGTATACGGATTTTCCTGAAAATTTTAACATAACAATATACTCCTATGAAATGAGCCGGCTGGAACATCCTTGGATGATCCAACCGTACAACTGTAATCGTTTTTACAGGTTTGCCTCGAAGAATGCCTTGATGTCTTCGTATGCCTTTTCTTCGTCCGCGCCCTCAATCTCTACGTCTACAACGTTGCCGCATTTTACGCCCATTCCCATGATCGCCATCAGCTTGGTCGCCTCTGCGGATTTCCCTTCTTTTTTGATCACGATCTTGCTCTCATACTTCTTCGCTTCCTTTGCCAGAAGTCCTGCCGGTCTTGCGTGGATTCCAATTGCGTCTTTAATCTCATAGCTAAATGTCTTCATGATAAATCCTCCTAATATGTATGTTTAGGGAAACAGCGGGGCAGAGCATACGGTTTTCAGATGATACCTGCCGCCTTTTAGCCGCTTATCCTTCTCTGGTTATCATCATAACACTCTGTGGCGGATTGGAAAAGAATAATTGTTTGCAAGATTTTTGAAATGGATTCAACCAAGTCGTTGTCCATACCTTTGGTATTCCCGGCCTATTCGGCAGTCTCATATTCATATTTTTCGATGATCCCCGCCGCCTCTTCCGGCGTCCTGCATTGGTGAAGACTCTGCTTAAAGTTCTCGTCTCTGAGCAGATTGACCAGATTGAAAAACGCCCGCAGATGGGTCTTGTGGTCAACCGCGCTCAGGCAGCAGACAAATTCCACCGGATCCAGCTCCTCCACGCCGAAGGGCACCGGATCTTTCAGGCGGATCAGGCTCATGCCGACTCGGATGCTGCCCTGCTCCACCCCTTCGTGGGGGACCGCGAATCCGGGAGACAGGACGATGTAGGGACCGTTTTCATCAATGTTGGCGATCATGGCATCAATGTAGCGCGCCTCAATGTATCCCATATCCAGCAGGATTTCTCCGGATCTGCGCACTGCCTCCTTCCAGTCTCCGCATTCCACATCAAGCATGATTCGGGTGTGCGGCAGCAGTTCATGGAGATACGGCGGCTCGGCTTCCGATTCCGTGTCCATGGTCTGATTAAAATATTCTCCCACGATCTTCCGGATTTTCCGGATCAGCTCCGGAGCGGCATCGGGAACCGATTCCCGGATGACCGGATCCAACTTTTCCAGAAGGCCCTTAGCCGTGATCTCATGCTCCTCTCCGCGGACAGGGAGATTCCGGCTGTCCCGCAGGCTGTCGATCTTATTGCCCACCCGGATATAATCTTCGTCGTTTAACAGCGGAGAGACAATCACATGATCCAGGCCGCAGCCTTCCAGCGGAACCGTGGAAATAATAAAATCCGCCTTTCCGGGATCCATGTTTTTCGCTTCATGGACGGAAATGATATCCACGATCTGGAAATTAAAATGCTTTTTCAGCCTTTCCAGCAGAAGCTGAGACGTCCCGATACCCGCATGGCAGGCCACGATCACATGGAACGCGATCTCCTTGTTCTTTTTTCGTTCCAGAGCGGCGCATACGTGGACCGTAATGTACCCCAGTTCAATCTCTTCAATGGGCTCGCCGGTATACTGCTGGAGGATCGGCAGTTTTTTCCGGACCGCGGCAGCCACCTCCGCATTTTCCTCTAAGATCTCCTCGATAATCGGATTGTCCGGATAGACCGGAGACGCGGCGGAATATACGGATTCCAGATGCGCGGACAGATTTTCGAAAAAGTCATAATCTCCGTTCAGATTGACCCGCAGCTCCTCTGAAATCTGCCAGATAAACTGCCGGGTGATAAACTGCAGCTTTACTGCATCCCCCTCGCCGGTTCTCTGCCGGGTGTACCTGGCCATGGAAAGCAGCTCGCTGAAAAACTGTATCTCATCCTCTGTTGTACGGAAATGACAGTATTGTGAGATCAGCTCCAGGATATCCTGTGCCATCTGGTGTTTGCCGCTGACATTTTTTCTGCGTACCTCTATATATTCTCCCATCAGGTTCCGGTTGATCATAATTTCCAGATAAAGCAGTACCTTTTTGAAAGAATCGTCCGTCAGGTAGCATTTGTGAATGTGCTCCTGCTCCGTGATGATCTTCTGGAGCATGGTTCGGGTTTCCTCGGGTACATGGATCTGCCCGGTCATAAGCTCCTGCTCAGCCATACTCTGACCGGAATCCGCGGCTTTCAGCAAAAAGACTCTTTTGTCACTCTCCGTCCCCTGTATGCGTAAGCCCCGGCTCGGATGGGACACTACCTCCAGGCCGCCTTCTTTTACGCATGTCTTGATCTCTTCCAGGTCATTGATCACGGTCGCCCGGCTCACGAACAGGGTATCGGCGATTGCAGACAATGTGGTATATTCCGACGAAGTGACCAGCAAAGCAGACGCAATCCGGATCCGTTCCCCTTTGGACAGCTTGTAGGCGTAAAAATCCCCATCTGAAACGAAGGAAAGGATCTGGTCAAATGAAGGATCTCGTATGATCTGGCCTCCGCTTTTCAGCTTCAGTTTCAAAAGTTCGTTTTCATTTAAAATATCATTGATCGTATTCAGATCATTGCGTATTGTCCTCTGGGATACGCCGAACTGCCCTGCAAGCCCGGAAATGCTGATGGGCTTTTCCGGGGCGCAGAGCTCATGTATGATGGAAATGGTTCGTTTGTTCATTGGTGAATTCCTTTATCATGTGGGAATCCCAACATCCATACTGCCGGAGCGGAAACCTTCCAGATCCAGAGTGATATATGGATATCCCAAATGCCTGATGTAATTGATAATATGCGAACGGTATTGGAGTAAAACAGGAAATTCTCCGGTATCCACCTCAATTCTCGCAATCTCGCCGTGGATCCGAAGTCTGACGTTATATAGTCCAAAGCCTTTCAAATAGGCCTCTCCCTGTTCCACCTTCTGTATCTCTTCGTAAGAAAGGGCCGCTCCATATGGAAATCTGGTCGCCAGGCAGGGCGCGGCAGGCCGGTCCGAAACGGACAGGCCATATTCTTCTGCCAGACGGCGTACATCTTCTTTCGTAAAACCGGCCTCAGCCAAAGGGCTGATCACTCCCAGCTCCCGGATTGCTTTTAATCCCGGACGATAGACATGGAGGTCGTCCTCATTGGTCCCTTCCTGGATATTTTGGATCCCCAGTTCTTCGGCTTTTTGCAGTATCTTTGTAAACAGATTCTTCTTGCAGAGGTAACATCTGTCCGGCGGGTTCTGGCGGATTCCTGCTTCCTCCAGTTCATCCACCGGGATGACCAGATGGGAGGCCCCAATCTCTTCCGCCACTTTTTTTGCATGTTCAATCTCACAGACCGGATGAAGGCGGGTCTGCATTGTCACCGCATAGATTCTGTCGGACTTTCCTGCCGCCTCACATACAAGCTTTAACAGCAGGCTGCTATCCACGCCGCCGGAAAATGCCACGATACAGCCTTCTTCTGCATAAGCCTGTATCTGGTCTTTGAGCCTGATCTTTTTCTCTTCGTATTCTGTCATTGATATTGTTCCTGCGCTTCTCTTTTTATGATTTCAAATGCATCCCGAAAACTGATACCGTTCTTTTTTGCCAGACGTTCTACCGAAGCATATTCCGGGTAGCCGCGTCTCGCTCCGTCCGGCAGGATGCAGACCTTGACCTCTGCCTCTCCCAATGATGTAGTGATCTTTCCCGCAGACCGTTCCAGCACGGTCCGCTCCATCTCCATTTTCCGAATGCCGATGGTCGTGGTTTCCCGGAAAATGATCGTCTCCATCTCCGGCACAGTTTCCCGGTCACAGATTACATTGAGCTGATATGCCGGGCGGTTTTTCTTCATATAAACAGGCGTGTAATGTACATCCCTCGCCCCTGCGTCAAAGAGGCGTTCCATGACATATCCGAGAGCTTCGCCGGTGCAGTCGTCAATGTTCGTTTCCAGACGGTAAACCACATCTTTTGGTATGCAGGCTTCCTTCTGGCTTTTTTGACCATCCGTTCCCGCGTCCGCGGATTTTTCCGCGCTTTCGATCAGCATCGCGCGGAGCAGGCTGGGTCTGTCATAGGTACGTTTTCCCGCGCCGATCCCGGTCTTTTTTATTACAAATGACTCCGGCAGCTGCTGTGCTGTCCGGATCGCCGCCGCAATGGCCGCCCCGGTAGGCGTTACCAGTTCGCCCTCCGTCTCGGTCAGGCGCAGAGGAAGCTGACTGGCCTGCGCGATATGGACCACCGCCGGAACCGGCACCGGAATCACGCCGTGCTGGCAGCGTACAAAGCCCCGCCCTTCGTAAATCCTGGGGATGACCGCCTCCGTGATGTCCAGATTGTCCAGACACACAGCGGCCGCAACAATATCCACAATGGAATCCACCGCGCCCACTTCATGGAAATGCACCTGATCCAAAGGAACACCGTGGGCTTTCGCCTCTGCCTCCGCAAGGATGGTAAAGATACGGACTGCCAGAGCTCTTGCCCTGCTGCTGAGATCCGCCTGGCTGATGATTTCCAGTATATCATTTAAGCCGCGGTGGATATGTGGGTGGCTGTGATGGCCGGCTGCATCGCCGTGAGCATGTGTCTCCGCCGGATCATGAAAATGTGAATGGCTGTGTATGCCTTCTTGAGAATGTTCATGGTTTTCCGCATCGTTATGGTGATGTAAGTGGCTGTGCACATGTCCTCCCTCCCCATGCAGATATTCCATATCATGGTCATGGTTCTCATGCTCTTCGTCCAGCCGTACCAGGAAATCGCAGGCGTCCAGCCCGGATTTTTTTACCCGGCTGACTTCGATTGAAAATCCTTCTACAGGAAGGCTCGCAATCGCTTTTTTCATAACCTCCTGATCCGCGCCAAGGTCCAGCAGCGCGGCAACCGTCATGTCCCCGCTGATGCCGGACGAACATTCCAGATATAATGTACTTCCCATTTTTTTCATTCTCCTTTCACTGCCAGCCGATTGATCTGGGTGGCAATATAGCCTGCGCCGTAACCATTGTCAATGTTGACCACTGCAATTCCATTTGCACAGGAATTGATCATGGTAAGCAGCGCGGACAGTCCGTTCATACTTGCTCCGTAGCCGACAGAGGTTGGGACCGCTATAACCGGATGGCTGACCAGACCGCCGAGAACACTTGCCAGCGCCCCTTCCATGCCTGCAACGGCCACCACACAGTTGGCCCGCTGGATCACATCCAGGTGGGAGAGCATCCTGTGGATGCCGCTGACACCCACATCATAAATGCGGTTTACATTTGCCCCGAAGTATTCCGCCGTCTGTGCTGCTTCCTCAGCCACCGGGATATCCGCCGTGCCTGCCGTACAGACCGCGATCTCTCCGATCCGCGGCTTATCCTGCTTTTCAATTTTCAAGATATGAGAGACCTCATCGTAAGCCACCTGCGGCAGCACCTCCCGCACTACCTCGTACTGACGCTGCGAAGCACGGGTTCCGAATACTTCTCCATTCTCCTCATATAACCTTTTATAAATATTTTTCAGATGAACATCCGCTTTTCTGCTGCAAAATACGACCTCCGGGAACCCGGAACGGATCTCCCGGTATGTATCCAGCTTGGCATACCCCATCTCTTCATAGGACTGCTTCTGAAAATACCGCTCCGCGTCTTCCACCGACATCCCGCCGGATCTCACCTGCTCTAAAACCTCTCTCGCATCCATTCTCGTTTAAGATCCTCCAACAATCTTCTCACAACTCTACTTGAATATAAAAATTTCCTCAATCGGGGCCTCCACCACCCTGGAAATGTCAATCGCCAGCTTTAAAGACGGATTGTACCGCGCCTTTTCCAGACGCATGATGGTCTCCCGCCATAGCCCATCTGCAGTCTGGCCATCAATTCATTCTCAGCCACTTTCCATCATTTCCTTTATCGAAGCGGGATTGATCCGTCCCTCCATGGGACCGAATGCCGCCGCATTGAGCGCCCCTGCTGCCGCTCCCATCTGCGCGGCTTCCTTCACACTCTTTCCCTGGACAAGCCCCGCAAGAAATGCCCCGTCAAAGCAGTCCCCCGCTCCGGTCGCATCTGCCTGTTCCACCTGATAAACGCCCACCTCTTCCACACTGCTTCGCTGATAGATCCGGCTTCCCTTTGATCCATTTTTCAGTACCAAAATCTCCATCCGCGGGTATGTAAAGCAGGTCTTTACCGCCTCCTCCACATTCTCCTTTCCGGTGATCAGCAGCAGTTCCTCGACTCCCGGCAGAAAGATGCTGGTATGCTCCATCACCTCCCGGATCACCTCATGGATTGACGCATCCGTAAAAAGCTCCTTCCGAATATTCGGGTCAAAGGAGATTTTCGATCCCTCTCCGGCAAGCATACGCATGGCCTTCAGGATTTCCCGGGCAAATACCGGGCTTGACATCAGGGAGCATCCCATGATATGCATATACCTCACGCCTTCAAATTCTCCCTGCCCCGGAGCCTTCGCCTCTACAGCCGGTGTATTTCCCATATGGAAAATGAATTTTCGGGAACCGTCACTAAAATAAGTGACAAAAGCGCAGCCCGTAGCCCGCTCTTTACTTTCGATCACATGGCTGACATCCACACCGTCTTTTCTCAGTCGCTCCAAAATGCATTTTCCAAAATCATCCTTTCCCACACCGCCGACGATCGCCGTCCTGCAGCCGAGCCGTGCAGCAGCGTCAATGCAGATGGCCGGCGCGCCGCTGGGATAGGGTCCCCGAAATGTTCCGGCCTGATCAAGCGGTACGTCCTCCTGCTCCCGCATAATCTCAACGAGCATCTCTCCCATGGTTAAAATTTCTGTCATATGCTTCCCTTCTTTCCTCTAAGCGCAACCTTGATTACATGGTCTTTCCGATTTTCAAATAACTCATATGCTTCTTCTATCCGATCCAGCGAATATGTATGAGTGATCAGCGGCGTGGTGTCTATCTTCCCTTCCGCGATCAGCCGTAGAATCTCCTCACAGTCGCAGCCGTCCACCCCTCCGGTCTTAAAGGTCAGGTTTTTCCCGTACATTTCCGGCAGCGGAAGAACCTGGTCCTCCTCATATAGGGCCACTACCGTAACCACCGCATTGGGTCTTGCGTAATGCCATGCCATCCGGAATGTATCTTTTGCCCCGGCCACTTCCAGCACCACATCCGCGCCGCCATTTGGACAATTTTCCTGGATTGCTTTCTCCAGGCGATTCGGATCCACTGTGATCACATCCGGATAGTGCTTTAGGATAAAATCCAGTCTGTCCGGGTCCTTTTCACATACAATGATCTGTTTCGGACGTTTCAGCATAACACAGAGCAGCGTACAGATTCCGGTAGGTCCTGCGCCAAGGATCAATACCGTATCCTCTTCTTTAATCTCAGATATCCTCGCTGCCCAAAACCCGGTTGCCAGAATATCTCCCGCAAAGAGGGCCTGCTCAAAGGATACATCTTCCGGAATGACCGTCAGGCCCTGATCTGCATAAGGGACACGGACATATTCCGCTTGTCCGCCGTCGATCCGGCATCCCAGCGCCCAGCCGCCGTTTTCATCCGTACAATTATTGACGTATCCATGTCTGCAGAAGAAGCATTCTCCGCAAAAGGTCTCCACATTGACCACAACCCGGTCCCCCGGCTTTACAGACTTAACCTCCGCCCCTGTCGATTCCACAATCCCAACCATCTCATGGCCCACCGTAATGCCCGGCACAGCTTTCGGAACCGCGCCATGCTTGATATGAAGATCGCTGGTACAGATGCTGGATAAAGTGACTCTGACAATGGCATCCTTTGAATCTGTTAATTCTGGTTTTGGTTTCTTCTTTAATTGAAAATTGCCCTGAGAAACATATGTGTATGCTAGCATGGTAATCCCTTCCTCGCCTTCTTACGCTTTTTTGCTGTCAGGTCGTAACTGTTTCCGATCATGATCCGAATCTCTTTATCCGGAATGCTTCCGTCCAGAATGATCGAATTCCAGTAAGTCTTGTTCAGGTGGTATGCCGGAATGACCGACTCAAACGCGTTCCGCCAAAATGAGGTCCATTCCGGGTCACATTTTACATTGACCCATATGTACCCGTCCTTTTCGAAGATCCAGGCAAATACTTTATTATTTTCCTTATGCCGCATCACACACCAGTTGGGATCATGAAACGGATAATCCTCATATGCTCCCGGATATTTTAAACACAGCTCTATGATCTCCTGCCTCTCTGTCAGCATCCTTCCCGGCCTCCCTCCGAAACTGTCTTTACGCGATCACATCATCCTCATCAATATTAAAGTTTTCAAAGAACTCCCTTCTTTTCGTCCTGATCAGGTTCACTTCCTGACACATAAACTCACAGCAAAAATCGTAAAAAGGCTTATTCGTTCCTACATCCTGTTTTTTCTGAAATTTCAAAGAGACATCGTAATAATTCACAAGCGAACCGTCCTCTGACAAATCTGCCGCAAATAAGAACGCATATTCGCAACCTGCGATCTCCTGAACTTCAAAAAATTTAGGCGCAATGAATTTCCAGTACAAAACCTCTCCCATGGGATGCCCCATATGATAATCTTTCCATTTTTCTTTCATATTATCATTTGTGCAAAAATGAACCAATTCTATCCCTGGATGTGTACTTTGTACTCTAAAGATTTTTTCATTTTCTTCCGTCTCTTTCTCATGGAATAAATGTTCTAAGAATTCTTTTTTGCTGCGTGCTTTCTTTAGGATCAGCTTATTAAAATCCTCTGCCGAAATCCGGTCTCCCACCTGATATTTTAATAAAATTGCATTTGCCTCGTCAGCCGCTTCCCCTTCTCCGTTTACATTTTCAATCGCCTGCAGTAATGTCAGGAGACGCTGAAAATCCTGCTTAATCTCGGCTTCATCCTGCAGTGGTTCAAACAAAGCCCCGCATTTCAGAGAAAAGAACATTAAAATCTCGTTTTCTTTTGTTTTGATAACGTAATATGTAGTTTTTCCGTCTTTATCTTCGGACGGCCCGTATTTCTCAAAATAAGATACGAGAGATGATCCCCTCTTACTTGCGAATGAATTAATAAGGCTTTCATTCTCTTCATTGGCTGATAATCTCTCGCATACAAAGCTGTCCAATATCCGTTCCTGTTCAACTGATATTTTCATTTGTCACACTTTCCTGGTATAACCCGTGTCAGCTCAGTCCTAACCTGGCACGCATCTCTCTTCGTTCCCGAATCCGATCGGCATCCTTTCTCATGTCCTCCAGACACATCGGATTATCACTGTTGTCGCTCTCTGAAATCCCCTCCCGGGAATGCTTCCATGCATATTCTCCATGTGTCAGTCGGCTCAAGCTCCATGAATCCTTCCATGCATATCCCTCAAATACTTTATTCATGATACATGCTGTACGCTCAATCACATCCTGCGGAATCGTACTGTAAAAGGTATCATCCCGATATGCAGAACGGATTTCCTTAATTACGGGTCCATATTTCCACCCCCAGAAAACAGCATCGAAAAGAGGTTCTCTGTTCTGTATCAAAGATTCTCTCTGTGCAAAGTACAGGAGCTTATGAAGCTTCATCTCATCAATCTTTGTGCCATATTCACTTTCATATCTGCTGCAGATATAGGAAGCAATATTCATTAAATTTTCCATAGCAACCTCCTTCTCATAATCTTATATAGTTGTAACAGTATACCACATTCCCCCAAAAATATCAGTACTTTTTTCATAATTTTTGAGGTCATTTCTTTTTGGCCGTAAACTCACGATCCTTCCCGGCCTCCCTCCGCAAATACCTTCATGGACGCCTCTTCCTCAAACTGCCTGGAATACAGCTCGTAATAATACCCTCTTTCCTCCAGCAGCTCCCGGTGCGTCCCCCGCTCGATGATCTTCCCATCCTTCACCACAAGGATCAGGTCCGCCTGCCGAATCGTTGACAATCTATGCGCAATGATAAATGACGTGTGTCCTTTCAGCAGCTTTCCGGTGGCCTGCTGGATGAGCTGCTCGGTCTGGGTGTCAATGGAGGATGTCGCCTCGTCAAGCACGAAGATGGCCGGATCCGCAAGGATCGCCCTTGCGAAAGATATGAGCTGCTTTTCCCCGGTGGAAAGCTTCCCGCCGCTCTCTCCCACATCGCTTTCATAGCCTTTTTCCAGCTTCATCACAACCTGGTCCGCCGACACGCTTCTGGCTGCCTCCTCAATCTCCGCGTCCGTAGCCGAAAGCCTGCCGTACCGGATATTTTCCCGGACGGTTCCGGAGAACAGATGGGGATTCTGCAGCACATATCCGATCTGGCTGTGAAGCCAGAGCTGGGAACGCTCCCGATAATCTACCCCGTCGATTAGGATCCGCCCTGATGTCGGCTCAAAAAAACGCCCCATCAGATTGACCAGCGTGGATTTCCCCGCGCCCGTCTCTCCTACAATCGCCACATTCATCCCGGCGGGCACATGAAGGTTGAAGCGCTCCAGCACATATTCCTTTCCATCCGGATACATAAAGGAGACATCCTCGAACACAATATCGCCTTTGATCCGTTCCCAGTTCTCCTGCTTCGGTGAAAATGCGTCTCCATATTTTTGGATCACATCCGCCCGGTCTACTACATTCGGCTTCTGCTCCAGCAGATCCGTCACCCGCTCAATATTCGCCTGACAGGAGATCAGATCCGCCAAAAGCCTTGCCAGCTGCTGGATCGGCTCAAAAATAATGACTGCATAGGAAATAAATACGGACAGCGTTCCCAGCCGCATGATCTCTTCCTGTACCATTACGCCGCCCCGCGCCAAGACCACTGCCGCCGCCACGGAGCTGAACAGCAGGATTGCCGGAATATAAACTGCGTTCAGCTTCGCGGATCGCCCCGCTGCCCGCTGCATTTCCAGCGTATGCTGAAAAAACGCGTTCTCATTTTCCTTTTCAATCCCCATGCTTTTTGATGTCTTGACTCCGGTGATCCCTTCATTGTACGCACTGGTGATCTGGGCGTTGATCTTCCTCACCTTCCGGTTCCAATGCAGGATCTTATTCTGGAAATACACCGTCAAAACCGCAATACACGGCACGATCAGCAGGATCACCACAGCCAGCCTGACGTTCAGCAGGAACATGATCGTAAACACGCTGACCACATAGAGCAGCGCCCAGAACATATCCACCAGCCCCCATGCAACGATGGAGGCGATCCGCAGTGTATCGCTCATGACGCGCGCATGGATATAGCCTACCGGCGTCGTATTGTAATAGGAAAAGGACAGGGTCTGCAGGTGCTCAAACTGGGCCCACTTCAGATCCCTTCCCAGATTCATCTCAATGATGATCGCCGCATGGACTGAAATATAGACCGCGATTGTCTGCAGAACGATCACCAGACCGTAAAGCAGCGCAAAATGCCGCAGTCCGTCCAGACTTCCGGGCGTAATGAAGCGGTCGATGGCATAGCTCTGGAAGAGCGGCACGACCACATCTACGCCGGCCAAGAAAATATTCAGTATAAAGGAGATTGCAAAATACTTTTTATATGGGCGGAAAAATGGAAGCATCTTCTTCCATGTCCGAAAGCTGAATGGTTTATGATACTCCTGCTCTTCATATGCCGCCATCCTCCGCGCCTCCTTCCTGCCATCGCAGATTGTTCTTTTCTTCTGACGCATGCCGCCTGCGCAAATCTGTCTCTGCGTCCGCATCCGTCTCCGTTTTCATCTGTTCCCGGTCATCCTGGCTCATCTGGATCTCGTAGATTCTGCGGTAGATCCCCTGCTTTCTGATCAGCTCATAATGCGTTCCCATTTCTTCCGCCTGTCCCTGGTTCAGCACCAGGATCTGATCCGCCCCCATGAGAGTTGTGATCCGGTGGGAGATCAGGATGACCGTTGCCTGTTCCATCTCGTCGCTGAGAGCTTTTCGGATCAGAGAATCCGTCTCCGAATCCACTGCCGAGAGCGAATCGTCAAACACCAGGATCGGCGCCTTCTCAAGCAGCATCCTGGCAATCGCCACACGCTGCCGCTGACCTCCGGAAAGCGTCACTCCCCGCTCCCCGACCAGGGTATCATAGCCGTCCGGAAAGCTCATGATCGACTCGTCCACACAGGCGATCTTTGCCGCACGGCGGATTTCCTCTATGGAAGCATCCGGCGCGCAGGCCGCAATATTTTCCCGGATTGTCCTGGAATACAGGAAAGGCTCCTGCAATACCATCCCCACATACTTCCGAAGCTGTTCCAGCGGGATCTCCCTGATGTCCTTTCCGCCGATGCAGATCCTGCCCTGCCCGTCCTCCAGCTCATAAAGACGGGTTAAAAGCTGCACGATGGTAGACTTTCCGCTTCCGGTCCCTCCAAGGATCCCGAAGGTATGCCCCTGCGGAATGGAAAAATGTACATCCGACAAGACTTCCTTCCCGGATTCATAAGCAAAATTCACGTGCTCAAACCGAATATCGAAGGCATTTTCTGATTCCTTTGCCTGCACACTGGCATTACTATATTCTTCCTTTCTGCCTGAACATGTATACGCCTCTTCTTCCGCCCGTATGATATAATCCACACGCTCAAATGATACGCCGGCCTTGCTCATATCTGAAAGGATCCTCCCAAGCCCCCGGATCGGCCACACCAGCGTCGTATTATAGGATGCAAAGGCGATGAACTCTCCTACGGAAATCGTTCCGTGTACCGCCTCGATGGTCCCAAGGACGATCACCGCAACCACCTGGAATCCCGTGATCAGATCTCCCACGCCCCAGTACAGGCCGGATAATGTGCCCAGACGGATCCAGAGCTTCGCAAAAATATCATTCTTTTCTCGGAAACGGTCCATCTCGAACTTTTCCCGGCCAAAGGCACGGACCACCCGCACACCGGTCGCGTTTTCCTGGACCACCGTTGACAATTCCCCCTCCGCCTCATCCGCGTCCACAAATCGTCTGGCGATCAGACGGTAAAACACAGTGGAGTACAATACCACCACAGGCACAAAAGCCAGCACCACCAGCGACAATTTCACATTCATGTACAGCATCATCACAAAAGAGGTCACCACCAGAAACACGGTACGGAACACCTCCAAAAGCTGAGTGACCACAAAGTTGCGGATGACCTCTACATCCGAAGTACACCGCTGGATGATGTCCCCTGTCTGGTTCTGGTCATGCCACTCCATCGGCAGCTTCTGCACATGGACAAACAGGGCGTCTCTTATATTTTTTGCAAAATTCTCCCCTGCCATGGCTGTATTGGACCGGCAAATGTACTGCGAGATCCCGGACAGCACCGCCACCGCGATGAGCAAAAGCGACAGGATCCAGAGATGATCGGCCAGGTATCCATATTGATCGCTGCCCAGAACAGAATCTATGCTGAACCGGAAGATCTGGGGCGTCAGCGCGTTTAAAACCGTAGTCGCCAGAGACGCGGCAGCCGCGGCAGCAAAGTACCCCTTCGATCCGTCAAAAAAACGGCGGACCAGATTTCGTTTTCTGTATTTTGAGTCTATGTATTCCACGAGATTGTCCCTCTTCTGATTTGTTAAAAACATTTATGTTGAAAAAGAAAGGCATATCAGATAAAGCTCCTGACATGCCCTATTTTTAATTACAATATTTTCTCAGTAATTCCAGCGCTTCACTTTACTTCAAATTTGAGACTTCTTTTTTAGTGTATATCTTCTTCCCCTGTTTTATTAATCATAGTATACCACTCCCGTCAATCAAAATCAATAACCAGCAGGGGGTTAAATTGTAACATATTATTCCATCAGGTCGATCACTGACACCGGGCAGCTGTCCCTTGCCTCTTCCGCCGCTTCTTTTGTCTCTTCCGTAACATCCGCGTAAGCTTCCGCCACGTCTTCCTCATTAAACCGAAATACCTCCGGGCAAGTGGAAACGCATGCTCCGCAGGAAATACACCCTTCATTTACCTTTGCTTTCATAAATCTTCCTCCTAAGAGTTTTTTTCATAGTCTGTTTTGCGCGACCTTTTCTTAGTATTCCCGGAAAATTTATGCTTATGCACGCTCTTTTTTCATGCAGCAGTGCTTATATTTTTTCCCACTCCCGCAGGGACAGGGATCATTTCTCCCAATCTTTTTCCCGCTTCTCACAAATGGCTTCTCGTCGTCATTCTGATGCACCACAGTTCCCATCACTTTCTTTTTTTCATCCGGATATTTTTCAAAATATTTCCCCCCGCTCATATATTTTGCGTGACGGATATATTGTTTCATCATGCTGCTTTTCAGATATCCCAGGTTCTTTCCATTTTGAAGCTGTTCCGCGAATTCCCGGATCTTTTCATAATACGCGGGGTATTCCGCTTTCAAGATCTCCAGCTGCGGCAGCACCTCCTGCCGTTCCTCAATCATACATAATTTCAGATCCAGCATCGCGTATGAGCGGATATCCATCGGCTCATCATCCATCTGAAAGAATACCTGCATTCCATGCTGCACGGTTTCTGTCAGACGCTGATCTGCCCAGATACGGTGATCCATATATTGCTCCTGTACTATAGCAAACATAGCCTGATCCTTTTCTGACACGCATACCTTTTCTACTGCCGAAAAAAAATCCCGGATCAACTCATGTGAGGATCCGCACAGCTCCAGATTCATGCTTATGGCCGTGCAGAATCCCAACAGAGTCTTCAGATGATCCGCTATATAAATGGAATATTGACGGATAAACTGGCTGCATTCTGCCAGCATGCCGCTGAAATCCGCTCCCTTTCTGCAGGACATCATCAATATTCCGCAATATGCGCTCAACACATCCTCTATCTCTTCCTTTTTCCAACGCCTGTCCTTTCTGACCAGCTCTGTCAGCACCTGGATCCCGCGGCTATATTGCTCATAATTATCACAGGATGTGGAAAAATCCAGTAAGAACCCATTGTCCCGACAGCCCAGCTCATAAGCCTTTTCATAAGCCATATAGGCCTTCCGGGTATAGCTCCGCTCATCATAGGAAATGGCAAGCTCTCTCCAAAACCATTTGTTTTCCGGTTCCCGTTTTACAAGCTCTTCGCAGCTTTTCACAGACTTTCCGGAATTGCCCGCACAGCGCTGGGCAAGCGCCAGATGATATAAAAACTGGATCTCCTCCGGGAATCGCTTCCATGCTTCTTCGCAGACATCCCGCGCTCTGTGCAGATCCCGCGCATTCCGGTATTTCCAATACAAGTCCAGAAATTTTCCCGCAAGAGGATCCGAGGGCCTGGGAAACATGGGTTCCTGGCCTTCCGTCTGTCCCTTTAAGCGCTCATACGCTTCCCGGATCTCCCGGAATTTTTCCGGCGATTCCTCCGGAGAATATTTTCTGACCAGGGAAAAATATGCTTTTTTTATTTCCTTCTGGGATGCTCCCTGTTCCAATCCCAGTGTCCTGTAATCGTCCATTCCCTGTCATGTCCCTTTCTTTCACAGCCAACCGATTCGTTTCTCGAAATTCCCTTCGTCGTAGGTTCTCTCACTCCAGCTCTTCCAGCATATCCAGAATATCCTCTTCCAGCTCTGCCGCCCGTTCCTCATCCTCCTCGATCAATGCCAGCTTCAGGTCATACAGGCAGCCCTCCAGATCTTCTCTGTACATCGGCATGCTCTGGACTGTCTCGCTTTTCAGCCTGCGCTCGGCCCTGCGGATCACCGTCCGGAATTCCTTTGCAAGAGAGGATTCCTTCCATTTGCTGACATCTGTCGCCGCTTCCGTAAAGAACTCCTCCTCATATGCCATCATGTTAATCTCAACCGACGCCTTCTCGCCCGAGCTCGGGATCCGCGCGCTGACCTCCAGCATTCCGTTCAGGTTGTAGGAAAATTCCACTTCGATCTGCTCCTCCCCCGCCCGCCGCATGGGGATGCCTGAGACAATGAACTCTCCCAGGAAATGATTCAGCCGCACGTCATCGTGTTCCCCCTGGTAAACCTCTATTTTCGCGGAGGTCTGATCATCGTAGCTTGTATAGTAGATCCCCTTTCTGACAACAGGGATGGTCACATTCCTCGGGATCACAATGCTCATATAATGGGAAGCATCCTCGTACAGCGTCCGGATTCCCAGCGTATACGGGTTCACGTCCGTCATGATGATGCCCTCTTCCCGGCTCAATGTTCCCTGGATAATACCGGCCTGGATCGCCGCCCCTTCCGCCACCGCGTAATCCGGGTTCACTGCTTTTGACGGCTCCTTCTGCAGATAAGCTTCAATATCTTTGTGGACCATCGGCATCCGGGTGGAACCGCCTACCAGCAGGATCCGGTCAATGTCCGAAGCCAGCACTCCGCTGTCCGCCAGAACCACGTCAATAGGAGCGTGAGTCCGCTCCACCAGCTCCCGGGTCATTTCCTCAAACTGCTCCTGTGTCACGTTCTCCTCCAGAGCCAGCGGTTTTCCGTCCTTTTCCGCAATGAATGGAATCACGATCTGGCAGGAGTCCCGGGTGCTCAGTTCCTTTTTGCACCATTCGGCCTGTTCCTTCAGCTTGACCATGGCCGCCGCGTCTTTGCTCAGGTCTTTTCCGTATTTTTTCCGGAACTGAGACACAAGCCACCGGATCAGACATTCATCAAAATCCTTTCCTCCCAGCCGGTTGTCTCCGCTGCTTGCCTTTACTTCCACTACGCCGCCGAACATTTCCAGAAGGGTCACATCAAAGGTTCCGCCGCCCAGGTCGTAGACCAGGATGTGGCTTTCCTCCTCCATATGTCCGATCCCGTAGCTCAAGGCAGCCGCCGTGGGTTCGTTGATGATCCGCTCCACCTCAAAGCCGGCCCGCTTCCCCGCTTCTACCGTCTCCTGCCTCTGCAGGTCGTCAAAGTAGGCCGGCACCGAGATCACGGCCCGGGAAATATCTTCGCCCAGGGATTCCGATACATAGTCCTTTACATATTGGAGCAGCATAGAGGAGATTTCCACCGGCGTGTAATCCTTACTCCCCATACGTAGCTTTTCTTTTGTACCAATCTTCCGTTTCGCCTCGATCACCGTATCCTCCGGCGCAAGAAGATATTGCGCCTTCGCCTTTTCCCCAAATACAAGCTGTCCGTCTTTATCAACGCCTGCCGCGGAAGGTGTGATGACCTGTCCGTCAAAATTGACGATCATCACAGGTTTGCCATCCCGGATTACCGCCGCTTCGGTTGTCGAAGTCCCCAGATCAATTCCTATAATCGTGTCTGCTCCCATCCTTTTTTCTCCTCCGTACTCTTTCTCTCAAAACTGCTTCCTGTCCTTTGCCGCGGTTCACGGCCAGTCCTGCCGTGAGTATCGCGCCGGCCGCAGCCGCAAAGCGGCATAATTCCTCACGCGGCTGTGTACTCAGTATAACCTGTTTTTATCTTTCCAGACGGTATGCCGCCACCCGGGCTTTCTTTATGACCTCTCCGTTCCGGATCATACCCGGGCTGTAAACCTGCGCAACGCGCATATCCTTCTCCTCCCCGGAGACCGCCCTGGCCTCGATCACCTCATGAAGTGCGTAGTCCACCTGCACTCCGGCCTCCTCGATCCAGGTGATCCCGCTGGATAATCTGGCGCCTTCCGCCGCTTTTTCCATCAATTCAAGCTGTGAGAGCCATTCCGGGGCATTCTGTTGGGCATACTGCTTCATTCCCCAGAGCTGTTCCCGGTACACCGACAGCAGCTTTAAAAGCTTCTCCTGCTCTGCTTCCAGCTTCCTGATCTGTTTCCGGCTCTCTTTTTGCTCCTCCCGCTGTTCTTCCAAAGCGTCCAGACAGTCCTCCAGAGCCATATCGTGCCGACGGACATCCGAACCGACCTGCCGGACATCCTGGGAAAGGGTTTCCGAAAGCTCCTGCCCTTTCTTCATTTCCTCAGTAAGCTTCGTAAGCATCTCCTCTGTCTTCTGCCGGAACGCGCGCTCCTCCGCCTCTTTTTCCTCATTTTTAAAAAAAGAAAATATTCCCATGATCCACTCCATTTATTTCTATATATCCACAGGGCCTTCTTGATTCCAGCCGCCCTTGGAACTGAAAAAAATAACTTATGTATCCCGGCTTCTCTATTTTCTACAATTCCTTCACCGTGTGGTACAGGTATGCCACTGGCAGTCCCACTACATTATAATAGTCGCCTTCGATCCGGTCAATGTATGCCGCAAACCGTCCCTGGACTCCGTAAGCGCCTGCTTTATCCATGGATTCTCCGGCCGCGATATACCGGCGAATCTCCTCGTCTGTCATTTCATGCACATAGACCTTCGTTTCCTCGGCATGGCTGATCGTACGCAGACTCCCGCTTCCGTCAAAATTCAACACCGCAACCCCTGTGTAAACCTGATGCATCCTTCCCTGCAGACTTTTCAGCATGGAAAACGCCTCCTCCTCGTCAGACGGTTTTCCAAGGATCTGCCCGTCCCGCACAACAATCGTGTCCGCGCCCAGGATCACCACATTGCAAAGATGCACTTCTCCTGTTTCCAGCCTGGGAATAGAAGCCTGCTCCGCGCGTTCCTTTTCGCGCCGCTCCACTTCCTTTGCCACATGCTCTGCCTTCATCAGCGCCAGCTCTCTGACGATCTCCTCCGGGCGTGTGCTCTTGTAATGCTCCCGCGCGTCACTGACTACAATCTCAAACTCAATCCCGATCTGCTCCAGCAGTTCTCTTCTCCTTGGCGAAGCCGAGCCAAGAATGATCCTTTTTTTCATACTCTCAGACATTCCTTTTCTCCCATTATGCGGCTCCCAGCAGATAGCACCATGCCGGAAGCGTCACCAGCGACAGCACCGTGGTCACAAAGATCATCGCCGTAGCGTATTTCTCGTCACCGTCATACTTTGCGGACAGCAAAGCTGTCGTCACCGGGGCCGGCATTCCCGCGATAATCACCGTAATTCCCCGAAGAAGCGGGCTGACAGGCAGAAACCGTGTGATCCCGAAGATCACCGCCGGGATCAGAAGCAGGCGCGCCGCCGTATAAAATGCCATCGTCCCGTCCAGCATTCCCTTCGGTTCCATCTCCGCCAGCATCATTCCGATCAGCATCATGCTCAGGGGCGTATTGCAGCTGCTGATGGCGCTGACTGTATTTTCCAGGAACACTGGAAATCCAATCCCGGAAATCATGGCCGCAAGTCCTAGATAGATCGCCGCGACACAGGGATGCGTCAGCACCTTTTTCACCAGATTTTCCCGGCTGCCTTTCAAAAAGCAGGAAGTCCCGATGCTCCACATGACAATACGCACCGGAAGCATAAATACCGATGCGTAAAACAAGCCTTCCATACCATAGATTCCTTCAATCACCGGATTGCCCAAAAATCCGCCGTTGGACACGATCGTTCCGTACCTCAGCGGCTTCTGCCGCCGGGATTCGCTCCGGTGATAGAAAAGAAAGCTTATAAAAATGGAGATCACATTATAGCCAATGGACAACAGCAATACTTCCAGAAAAGCCGTAAGCATACCGGAGTCCCAATCCATCCGGAAGGAATGGAAAATATTGAACGGCAATGTGATATACAGGCAGAAGTTCACCAGCTCTTTCCGTGCAGTACCGCCGATGATCCCCTTTTTTCTCACGAAAAAGCCGATTCCGACAAGCAGGAACATCATCAGCTGCATATTTACCATATTCTGAAATGCCATAAAAACCCCCGCCCTCAATCCACATATATCCGCTCAGTACCCTCACGGATACGGCCGCTGTTTAGTATGCTTTCCCCCAGTAAACCATATGCTTCGCAGGCTTGCCGCAGCAGACGCATACGTCTGACAGGTGTTCCTCCTCATCCGGAATGCACCGGGAAGACGCGCCGCCTGTCTGCGCTTTGATCTCATCCTCGCAGGCTTCCTCGCCGCACCACATTGCCTTGATAAAGCCGCGGCTCTCATTGAACTTCGAATTCATTTCCTCCATGGTCACCGCGGAGTCAATGTGAGAATCCAAAAATGCTTTTGCCCGTTCGAACATGTCCTTCTGCATGGTCTCCAGGATTTCTCCCAATTTTTCAGTGATCTCGCTGATGGCAACGACCGTCTTCTCTCTCGTGTCGCGCCGCACTACGACTACCTGTCCCTGTTCGATATCCTTGGGGCCGATCTCGATCCGGGTCGGGATCCCCTGGATCTCCTGCTCACTGAACTTCCAGCCCGGAGCCTTGTCGGAATCATCAATCTTCGCCGCGTAGCCTGCTGCCCTCAGGGTATCCAGCAGCTCTCTCGCCTTGTCCAGTACCCCTTCCTTGTGCTGCGCAATGGGGATGACCTTCGTCTGTACCGGAGCGATCCTAGGCGGCAGCACCAGTCCGCTGTCATCGCCGTGTACCATGATGATGGCGCCGATGATCCGGGTGGACAGCCCCCAGGAAGTCTCATATACACTGTGCAGCTCATTATTTTTATCCGAATACTTGATGTCAAACGCATCCGGGAAGGAGCTGCCGAAGAAATGGCTGGTGGCGGACTGCAGCGCCTGCCCGTCATGCATCAGCGCTTCCACCGTATAGGTGTCCTGAGCCCCCGCAAACTTCTCGCTCTCCGTCTTGCGGCCGCATACCAGCGGGATCGCCAGATCATCTTGGATGAAATCCCGGTACACGTCGCGCATGGTCAGAGTCCTCTGCTCCGCCTCTTCAAATGTGGCATGGATCGTGTGTCCTTCCTGCCATAAAAATTCACGAGAACGCAGGAAGGGCCTGGTCGTCTTTTCCCATCGCAGTACGGAACACCACTGATTCCACACCTTGGGCAGATCCCGGTAGGACTGTACGGTCTTGCTCCACACATCACAGAACAGTGTCTCCGAAGTGGGACGGATGCAGAACTTATCCTGCAAAGGCTCCAGTCCCCCCTGTGTGACCCACGCAACCTCCGGCGCAAAGCCCTCAATATGGTCTGCTTCTTTCTGAAGCAGCGCCTCCGGTATCAAAACGGGCAGATAGACATTTTCTACCCCTGTATCCTTAAAGCGTTTGTCCAGATCCGCCTGGATCTTCTCCCAGATCGCATATCCGTTGGGAAGATAATTCAGACATCCCTTGACCCCTGAATAATCACACAGTTTTGCCTCCCGCACAACATCCGTATACCACTGCGCAAAGTCCTTCTCCCTGGAAGTAATGGACTCTACCAGTTTCTTTTCCTTTGCCATAACGATTCTCCTCTTATCCTCTATTTTTTTTATCTTGCTGCAGATCAGGCGCGCATCTGCAGGAGCTTCTGCTTGAGCTCGCCTTCCAGACGGTGCATCTCCGTCTCCGCCTCCCGACGCTTCTGCCGACCTTCCTGCTGGATCCGCATCACCTCATCCAGCGTGGAGATCAGCGATTCGTTGGTCATCTTCAATGTCTCCATATCCACGATTCCCCGCTCCGACTCTTTTGCGGCATCAATGGTAGCCATCTTAAGCTTGGCCGCATTCTTTTTCAGGAGTTCGTTGGTCATATCCGTCACTTCCCGCTGAGCCGCCGCTGCCTGGGCCGAATGCTCCACGCCCAGAGCCAACACCATTTGACTCTTCCACAGCGGGATCGTATTGACAATGGTGGACTGGATCTTTTCCACCATCAGCGTATCATTGCTCTGGACCATCCGGATCTGAGGCGCTGTCTGCAAGGACACCTGCCGGGTCAGCTCCAGATCATGCAGCTTCTTCTCAAACCGGTTGCACATGGAATCCAGGTCCCTGGCCGCCTGTGCGTCCTCTGCCAGTCCGCTGGCCTGGGCCCTCTGGAACAGAGCCGGAAGCTGACCGGTCTGGATCTCATGGAGCTTCTTCTTTCCTGCCATGATGTACATGGTCAGCTCCTTAAAATAAGTCAGGTTCAGCTCATACATCTTATCCAGCAGGGCAACATCTTTCAAAAGCTGGACTTGATGGGACTCCAGCACCTTGCAGATATGGTTAATATTGGTCTCCGCCTTGCTGTACTTCGCCTTCATGGCGCTGATCTTATTGGCCGGCTTTTTGAAGATTCCCAGAAAGCCCTTCTCTTCCTCTTCATCAAAACTTCTCAGTTCCTTTACGACGCCTGTGAGCAGGTCTCCCACCTCTCCCAGATCCTTTGTCTTGACATTTTCCAGGGCACTCTCCGAAAAATCCGCCATCTTTTTCTGCGTTCCCGCGCCGTACTGCAGGATCATCTGTGAATTGGTCAGATCAATCTTCTCCGCAAACTGCTCTACGGCATGACGCTCCTCCGCTGTCAGGACATTCTCGTCAAAAATCGGCTTTTCCGGTTCCGCCGCGATCACCGGCGCCGCCGGCGCCTTCTCCTCCGCAAAAGGATCCAGCGTCAGCGTCGGTGTCGTCGTAAATGCGTCTAATTCATTGCTCATAACAGCCTCCCACTTTTTCGTATTTTCTATTCTTTAATGGACTTCCTTAAAGTCCCCTTCTGTCAGCCCTTCCTGCGCCAGCATCGTATGCAGTACAGAGATATCGGAGGACACATCCCACGCCGTATCCTGGAACAGGCTGTCCAGCAGCTTTTCAAATGCCGCGTTCAGCGTATCCAGCGTCTTTTCGATCTCCCTCTTCGAGGAAATGATGTTCTCCCCCTGTACCGGCTGGGCATCCAGATCCTGATACGCCTCCAGAAGCTTGACCGTCGTCGGAAGGTAATAATCCATCATCCGGTGGATATCCGACACGGAATCCGGATTCTGTTCCACCCGGTCAAAGATCCGGTCAACCAGGATTTCCATCCGGGAAATCTTCGCGGAGATTTCCGCCCCCGGAATGGCATCGTTGCAGGCATGGATATTCTGAATATATTTTTCCCCCGTCTTAATGATCCTGCGAACCTCGGGGGAAAGCTTCGAATCCGGCGCTTCCGCTTCCTTCTGCACTTCCTTTGCCCGCTTTCTGGCAGCTGCCTCCTGCTGCTCTTTTGTCTCTGTGTTGATCCGCTCCCTCTGCTGCTGCAGATCCGTATATTGCTTATAAGCATCGTCGCTGACCATAAGGCAGGTCTTCTGTCTGTCCAGATGGCCCTGGCGGAACCAACCCTTCTGGATCATTTTTTCCAGATCCTTCACCACGTACCGCCGAGATTTTCCCAGATGCTCCGCCAGTTCTTTTATATTGCAGTATTCCCGGCTGCCCAGGCTGCTGATGTAACCGCGGAACCGCTTGACTCTCCCGCGGATACTGCTGCCTGCCGCCGCCATGCCGCCGAATCCTGCCGCGAAAACTGCCGTGCCCCCGCAGGCTGCCCAAAAGCCGGCACTCATATCTCCGGTTCCGATCCCGGCCAGTACGATCATTGCCAGCCCGATCAGTGAAATACTACCCGCGGCACATCCGATCCCATAGAGCACCGTTCCTCCGACCTTTGCAGGAGTTGTTCCTGCATACAGCGCCGGAAGCTGCTTCTTCGTCTCCGGATGGTATGGGCCATGATCCATCTCACGCTCCTCTACAGGCTTATCCCGGTTGCCGAACCTGGAATAGTATGCCTTATTCCAGTTATATCTCCGGTCGGTCTGCCCGTATGTACCGCTGGCAGCTCCCTGACCAGGCTGGTCATACGAAGCGCCGTCGGCCTGTCCCGCTCCCTGACCAGGCTGGCCGTTCATTCCTCCGAACGTCCCGGTCTCCCGGCCGTTCCAGTTCATAGTAGAGCCCTGCTGCCATCCGGTATCCTGCTGTCCGAAATGTCCCTGGTACTGATATCTGTCGTTATAGGAGCCCTGCTGCTTTTTCCTGCTGCCGTTCCAATGGTTCCTGTTCTGACGCACGCCTCTGGTGATCTCTCCCGCGGCATCCTTCATGCCCCTGGTGATTCCGTCCGCCGCACCGTTGATCGCGTCTGTAATTGTCTGATTTAATCTGCTGAAGTCTCTGGAATCCACCGCATCCTGTACATTCCTGCGGATCTCTTCTCCGAATCTTTCCCACTCCCGGTTATCCATCCTATCCTCCCGCTTTCTTACAAAAACTTAGTGCTTGACCTCACAAAAGTTTTATATCATAATCAGTTTAGACAGATTGCGGCAAAAAGTCAAGAAATATACACAAATATCTATCACTTTATCGCAATGCAAAACCATTATTTTCTATTGATTTTGTCATAGATTTTAATGATTTTCAACCCATTTATCCCATTTGTTTCTATTTTGAGTATCATTCAAGTATCAATTTACCTCTAATTTTTACGCCATCTCAAACGGATTCCGGCCGCTTACCGTTTGCCGCAGCTTTGCTTCCTCAATGATTTCATCGAAGATTACTCTGCGGTTCAGGTTCGCTGTAAAACGATAGTTTCCACCGCCTGACTGATTTCCTTTCGCTTCCTCCCGTACAATCTTTCTCAGGAGAGACTCCGGCGCTTCAATGTTGTTTCCGTGCTTCTGGTCGCCTAACACAGCCATAAATTCACGGTTTGGTGGGATAACGGCGCCTGTGGCAAGGTATGGTATCTGGCCGGGTGTCCATGTTGGAATATTGAAGCCTAATTTTTTGCCACCAACTTTAGGAACCCAGTCCGGAATATCTATGCGAAGACTATTCAGTTTTTCTGCAATAATATTTTCTTTTTCTGCTTATCCGTCAGACGTGCCGCCATCGTTGCCACCTCCCCATACTTCAACTGCCGCACTGCTCAATGCATCTAGTAAAGAATTATCCAGATCAGCTTCTTGCTCCTGCTCATTCAGCTTGCTTTCAAACTTCTGCAATTCAAATTCCAGCCTTCTCACTTCCATCGGCTCGCATTGGTCAAGATACTGCTTCCCCAGCCAGATCGCCATAGATGCGTTTTTCTCCGCAAGCTGAAACTGAGCCCTTCGAAGTCTTATTTTGCCGCCATTCCGCTTTTTAGAGAAAATGTCCGCAAAACCCTCCTGATATGTACGCTTGCACCAGCGTTAAATCGTATCAACAGATACATTAAAAAAGAATGCGATTTCGCTTTCTGTACACTGCAGAGCACACAGCTTTTCAAATTCTTCCTGGTCAATTTCTTTTCTTGGCCTTGCCACGAATACACCCCAATTCCCGCTCTATATTCTGCGAAATACGCACAACAAAGTCTATATTGCTCCTTCCACAGAACTCAATTAATTCATCAACTTTCTTATCGTCTATGTAATCATAGGAAGCCCCTGGGATTTCCAGATATTCTTCCGTTGTCCTAAAGAATACCGTTACGCTTCCGCAACCTTGAATCCTACCCAGAAGTTCAAGCAACTCTTTTTCCCGTTCTGTATATTCATCAAATTTCAGAAACCATATATGTGCTTCAATCCTCCACTTCGGCTCATTCATACTATGCCTCCATAATCTTCCATTCTTTCGTCTTTTTCTTTTATCGTACTATAAACCAAGACTTGATTTGTACCATCTTTAACGGCTTTTTCAGCGCCATCCACCCGGCAGATAGAGGCGAAAAGTCTGATAACTCCCCGCCTCCGTCCACATTACTTTTTCTTCATATGTACCACTGCCGCAATGACCAGCGCAACGATCTCTACAATGAGAACCGCAAGCGCTCCGCACACAAACTCTGGTATAAACATTTGGCTCACCCCCTTTCACCGAAACCGTACCGGTTATTTTCCGCTTATTCATTGCTCGCCTATACATTTTGAATCTGCTGCTGGTAACAGCTTCATCAAAGAGTGTAAGTTATCCTCATTTCATTTTCCGATCCATCTGGTCATATTCATTATGCCGCCGGGTTCCGGTGTGGGGCACCGTTCCCCGGAAGGCATAAAGATCAAAATAAGTCATATCTGGCTTACCCAATGGCCCCGGCCATGCAAAGCACAACTATAAGAGCCAGGATAAACCCGAGAACCTCCGCAACCATGCCAGCCACAAACCAGCATAGAAATTTGAGTCTTTCAAAATCCATGGGTTCCTTGTTTCTGCGGCTTCTCAGGATGATTTCATTGATATCTGGATTCATGCCATTGCACCTGCCTTCCTCCTTGCTCTGTCCATCCGTTTCCCATCCATCACACCATAAAAGTACGCCTGAGAAATTGCAATACAAGTTGGAAGATGTTTCTTTTCCAACGCAATTAATACCCATTTAGCAAATGAATCATCAGGCATTGCGGAATCTAAACTTTGATGCTCAATCTTAAACATATCTTCCTGAACCCGCATCTGTATTTTAAATGCATCCATAATGCGCAGGTTTGTTTTGAACTTCTCCCCGAATCGCTCCCTGTATTCTTCCCGTTCCCTTCCGCTTGCCGGCAGATAAGCCTTTGCCAATTTCAAATTAAGCTCATACTGATCATGGTCCCTATTCAAAACAAGATATCCTTTTTCTGAATCAATAAACAATGTCAGGTTTCCAAGCGTCAATCCATCCTCCCATTCTGAGAGAAAAGAGGATGCCTGTTCAAGCGTTAAATCGTTAATGCCGCAACTTGCCAGTTTCAAAGATTCGTCAATAATTTCATACATAATGTCACTCTCCTTTTCTTTTCAATTCACTCAGCAATGCAACCGCAAGTTGTATTTTCTCTTCTGTATAGGCTAAAGCCTTTTTCATAAATTCCAGAAGATACGGCTT
>Ga0137308_100663_pt1 | contig 49610 bp, 59 predicted proteins | sample Inofrocosms_June_FD_97181 | JGI IMG/M metagenome (GOLD analysis project Ga0137308, IMG submission 97181) | Mouse cecal microbial communities from Vienna, Austria - N-Acetylneuraminic and N-Acetylglucosamine D2O microcosms_June | ecosystem: Host-associated > Mammals > Digestive system > Large...
GTCAGTCCTCCTTCCTTTTTCTGCAGAATATAATCACAGAGCTTGCTATCCCGCAGACTGCAATCCCGGCCAAGGCAAGCCATAACCAGAACGGCCTGTCATCCCCTGTTTTCGGAGTCTCAGCAGACGGCGTTTTCGGTTTCGGTGTTTCCTTCGGCTGATCCGGTTCGTCCGGCTCCGCTTCATCCTTCATCGAAACCTTCTGGATCTCCCCGGTATCCTTAACTTCAAACTTCACATCTTCTGCCACAAGATAGCCGTCCGGCGCACTTTCCTCATGCAGTGTGTATTCCCCGATTGGCAGCATTTCCATATAATGCGGCTTATTCCCGGAAGTCCAGCTTTCTACTTCTTTCCCGTCTTTATCCAGAATGGAAAGTTTTGCCCCTGGCAGTTCCTTCCCGGCTATGTCTGTCTTGGAAATCTCCACCTTTGTCACATCATCCTTCATATCCACCTTCTGCACTTCTCCTGTATTCTCCACAACAAACTCAATGCTCTCCGCAGTCACATAGCCGTCTGCAGGCTGTGTCTCTGTCATGGTATATTTCTTACCAACTACTAATTCTTTGATGATATGCGGCTCCTTGCCGGAAACCCACTCATCCACAAGATTGCCGTCTTCATCCGTTACCTTAAGCTTCGCACCCTCTACCTCTTTTCCATCTGTAAGGGATGTTTTGGTAAACTCAAATACCGTAGGAACATTTTCAAAGGCAAATTCATAGGAAATGCTTTCTTGCTCCGCATCTTCATAGGTGAAGTCAAATTCCTTTGTTTCACCTTCGCTGGTAAATCCCGGAGCGGGGGCCGTTTCTTTCACATAATAAGGGAACCCAATCGGGAGGGCAGCCGCAAATGACAGCTTCCCATCTTCGTCCGTGGCTTTTTCCTCAATCACCGTATCCGCCTCCATGATCACTTCGCCATCTTTATTGGTGATGTCCTCTTTCGCACAAAGGGCGAATACCGTCCCTTCCACTGCACGGTCAGAATCTTTCTCCGTCTTTATTACATTGACTTCTGCTTTCTGGCGGTTATTCTGCCAGTCCGTAGAGAACGTGACAACCGCTGTGTCCTGATCACGGTAAGTCAGGTCAATCTCCCGGATTTCCCCGTCAAGGACATAACCCTCTGCTGTTTCTTTCTCCTTCACATAATATTTCCCAAGAGGGAGATTGTCCAGTTTTGCAATCCCGCTATCGTCCGTGGTGATGGCAGCTATCAGCTCATCCTTTTTATAATAATCCTCACTCTCCCCATCTGCCGCTTTTATATCCTCCAGGGCATACACTTCAAAGACAACATCTTTCAGTGAGCCGGTGACATACTCAAACAGATGCGTGATCCAGCCGCCAATGCTGTCCAGCAACGATACATTTTCTAAAAACTCCCCTTCTTTGTTGATCAGGAGCGTACCTGTCGGCACACCGTCCTTCATCTCCACTTTTTGGATTTCAGCCGTATCTTCCACGGTAAACGTGATTTCTTCTGCCTTTAAATACCCATAAGGCGCTAATTCCTCCCGGAGCGTATAAGTTTCTCCGACGGTCAGCCGCTTAATGATATGTTCCTCTCCTTTGACGGATTTCCATGTATCTACGATATCCCCGTCTTTATCAAGGACAGTCAATGCTGCCCCTTCCAGTTCCACGCCTGTTGCAAGGTCTGTCTTTTTAATGGAAACGGTTGTCGGTTCATTTTTAAATTCAGACACATATTCTGCAACTTCTACATCCTGCCCCTGGTATGCTGCAGATACTTCAATGGTTTCATCGGAAGATACATAGCCTGCAGGAGCCTGTTCCTCCCGGATGTAATATTCCCCGAAAGGCAGATCCAGGCCAAAGACTGCCCTGCCATCTTCCCCTGTCATGGCTTCACCAAGCAGCATATCCGCTTTAACAATCACTTCCCCATGTGCGAAAATATCAGCCTTCGCATACAGTCCAAAGACTGCCCCCGCTACCACAGATTCATTCTCTGCATCTTTCTTCACCACTGCAATCGCCACCTTCTGGCGGTCATTCTCAAATGTGGCTGTCTGTTCAATGATTGGCGTGTTCTGGTCTGTGTAAGCAAAAGTAATGGTCTGCGCCTCTCCATTCAGCACAAACCCTTCCGGGGCTTTTGTTTCTTCTACTCGGTATGTGCCAAGCGGAAGGTTTTCAATCGACGCTTTCCCGTCTTTATCTGTCACCAGCGTATCCACCAATACGCCAGAAGCATATTCAAGAATCCGGTTCCCGTTTTCATCCTTCTGGAAATCAGCGGTGTAAATATCCTCTGCCGCATAAACTTTGAACTCTGCACCCTCTAATGTTTCCACCTCATACCGGAAATCCTTATCATCGTACCGGTTCAGCACTTCACCCTTCTTCACGATATGCAGCTCACCCTTTACCGGATGGTTTTCATAGACAACATCAATGATAACATCCCCTGACACATCGTCCATCTGGTACAACGTATCTGAATCCACGGACACTTCATAATAATTCTCATTCAGCGTATAGCCAGACGGGGCATTGACTTCCTCTATCCGATAATGACCGATTTTCAGGTTCTGCGGCAAAATCAGATAACCTTCGCTGTCCGTGAAATAGGATTTATGTGTTACCACGGTCGGGTAAGTCGTCACCTGCTCCACATATTTCCCGTTGTCCAGGTCATACACCTTGAACTCTGTATTTTCTGCAAGCACAGCTTTCTTCGTTTCATCGTCCTGCTTCACGATTTTCAGCTTCGCTTCAAATTCATCGTCCAGAAGCACCCGCCATACCTGCGGCGTCGTCGGCTTATGCTCTGTGACATGCACAAGGAAGTCCTTGACCGGCGTATAATTATGCGGCGTGGTCGTTTCTTTCACAATGTACGTCCCAAACGGGAGCGGGATGCTGCAGGCATAGCCCCTTTCATCAGTGAAGATTTCCGTTGCCCCGTTCTCCCCGATTGCCACCGGTTCAGCGGAATCAAAATCATACCCGCCATTTTCTTTCTTATCCAGGGAAGATACCAGCCATGCGGTAAACCCTGCGCCGGATAATAAATCCGCATCGGTTTTCCCATTGTCTGCCGCCTTGATGATCTGGAACGGCTGCTTTTTCACCTGTTCCGGGGATGTGCAGTCACGCTCTACCGTATCAACTAAATCTCCCTCATAGTTACAAACTAAGTCATACTCCGTTTCATCTGCCAGATAACCCGCAGGCGGCGTGACCTCCTTCACAAAATACTCCCCAAGGTATAAATCTGTGATCTCCGCCTTGCCCTCTTTATCCGTGGTCAGCGTCCCCACCTGCTCCCCGGCTTTATAAAGGACGCCTGTCTTTTTATCCGGGTGTAGGATGTCATTCCTTGCATATAAGCCGTAAACGGCATGTTCCAGCGTTGCGTCCCCCTGTGGGATATTTTTATTGGTTTCCTTATCCTTCTTCTGCAGCCGGATTGTGGCGTTGACACGCTCATTAGCAAAAGTATGGGAGAATGTCACTTTCGCTTCCTGGTCATTGGTGTAACTAAACCGGAAAGAATACACATCTTCCGTATTCCTAAGATACCCCTCTGGAGCCTGGATTTCTTTTGCCTCATACCCAAACCCAACCGGAAGGTCTGCCAAAAATGCTGCATTGCCATCACCATCCGTTGTTGCTTTGTCTATCAGTGCGCCTTGGGATGCAACAACATTCCCGTCTGCATTGGTGATATTTTCTGAAGCATACAGCCCGAAAATTCCCCCTGCAAGTCCATTTCCCGTATCCTTATCGTTCTTTACCACACGCACATCCGCTTTCTGCCTGTCATTTAAAAATGTAGCATTGGCAAACGCCGCCTCCGCCATCTGCCCGGCATAGGCAATCGCCACATCCTTTGTTTCCCCTTTGTTATAGAAGTTCTTCGGGGCCTGCATTTCCTTTACCCGGTATGTGCCAAGATGCAGGTTTTTCAGCGTCACAGAGCCATTGTCCCCGGTCACAAGGTTTTCCGCCACCAGCTCCCCGGCTTTATAGACTACCGAGCCATACGGCGTGGTAATATCCTTTGCCGCATAGACATTAAATACAGCGCCCTTCTGTCTACGGCTTTCATAACGGAATGCTGTGCCGTTCTCATTGGAATCCGCACCTGTCAGAACCTCGCCTTCCTTGTAAATCGTCAGATTTCCAAGCTGCTCCACATCCGGGACAGTCGTGGAAGTTGTCTGGTTCGCTTCCAGAGCCACACGGTAAGCAGTCGCATTATACCGGTATCCTGCCGGAGCCGTAATCTCTTTCAGATACACCGTATTCTGTGTCATGACAATTTCTGCTTCCGACGCACCATTACTGTCCGTTGCAGGCATCCTGGTAATCAAGTCCGTACAGTCCTTATCCCGGTAAACGCCGAATACAGCGCCGGAAAGTTTTGCGTTGGCAATGGAATCCACCTTGATTACCTTCACCTTTGCACGTTCCAGCCAGTCCACGGAAAGGCTCACGGAATTGCCGCCTTCTTCCTCATAATAACTCCCAATATCCTGCGTGGCGCTCCCTGTCGGAACGACAAGCGCCTTCCATATCACCCGGATGCTGCCTTTCATTGCTCCGGTATTCCATTCCCCATTGACCGTCACCGGGGCAGTAAAATAAAAACTTGTCCCACCGGAAACACGGACATTTCCCCCTGTCTGCTTGCTCCCGTCTGTCTTATTATGGAATGTCACATCCTTTGGAAGCTTAATGGTAATGGAATTTCTGGAATCACCGTTCAGCTTCGTTGTCCCCGTCACCTGCTTCGAGCCATCATATGCTGCTTTCAAAGCGGTCTTGCTCAAACTGATCTGTGGATCGGGCGGCGCAGGCAGGCTTTCCAGATAATTGATCCAACCAAGCACCCCGCACTCCCGCAAATCATCCATCGTGCATCCGGCAAACCCATCCATGCCGCAGTAAAAATAACTGGCCGCGATATGGGTGAACACATACTTTAAATCCTCTCCAAAGGACGGCATATAGCTTGCAGTCACATCCCCTGTGCCGCCATAGCCATAATAAAGCGCTTTCTGCAGGTTCGGATTCCCGTCTATGATCTGGGCGGCGTAGCTCCCGGTATCCGGGGAACCCTTTGCAGACTCCAGGCAGTATGCGATCTTCCCATTTACCGTGAAATAACAGGTAGAGTAATTTCCCAGGTTGCCGGGATAATAAATCTTCCTTCCCTTTACCATTGTTGCGGAACCAGAAGCCCTTGCCGTCTGCCTTGCTTCTGCAAACAGAAGGATGCCTTCTTCCTCTGCAATCATTTCCGCATCCTGTCTTGTATCTTCTGCCTGTTCCATGCCCTCTATGACCGCTTCCATCTCGGATTCCGTCATGGATTCCTTTGGGATTTCTTCCCCATCTGCCGTCTGCCCCGGCAAATCTCCTTCCCCATCTGCTTCCGTTCCTTCTGAATCATCGGAATGGCTGTTTTCGCTCCCTTCTCCATCTGCCGTCCGCTTTTCAGAAGATGATACAGACATTTTTTCCTTTACAATAATGTTCCTGCTGATATGGTAAGATGGATTCTTACTGGCCGGCTCTACAAAATAAACCGCTTTGTAAGTCCCTGCCTTCCCGATGTCAATCTTTTTCCCATCTTTATCCTTCGCTTCATGGAATATGATTTTTACTTTATCCGGCGAAAACTCTATGCCGGAAAAATCATGTTCCACGTCAAAGCCACTGTCAATCTCCACGATATGATCTTTTGCAGCCACAATTTCATCCGCATCCAGTTTTTCTTTCACCTTCTCAAAAGCCGGGTACTCCGCTTCATAAGCCACAGTCTCCGGCACTGCCGCATAAACTCCCACCGGCTGTAAGAAGGCTGACAAGACCGTGAGCGCCGACAGCAGGCCGGATACAATCCTCTTTACATTTCCTTTCAATATATTTTGTCCCTCGCTTTCTTCATTGTGCAGTCCCATAACTGCCATCATCCTGTCTTTTCCGCTTATTTCCTATCTTCCCATATATCTGTCTCCCTTCGTTTTATTTGCACTGCCAGCCGATAACAGCACATCAATACAGGAAAGCCCTCTGGTCCCGGCATATTCAAACACACCGGAACAAAAAAGGCTTCCCTGCATGGCATCTGCTGTTATCCAATCCGGTTTCCCGGACTGGCTTTATGTTATATTGAGCGTTTTCCTGTGTTCCTCCCAGACCCGTTCCCTGTCCCGGCTTCTCTTTCCTGGGGCGTTTTCTCCGGCAGGGTACGCTAAGATGCACACTCAATGCCGGGTATCAATCTGGGCAGGCTATGAAATTTTCAAGGTACGAGTGAAAGGGAAATCTTTGAATTGTGATAGCTGGAAATTTTTCAGAAATGTTACCCTTTCACTAATAGCAGGCTGGAGAGGGAAAAATACAAGCAGATTTGAAAACTTTTTTATTTTTTTGTATATGAACTAATATTGAGTGAAAGAAATGTTTGTATATGATAGAATAAAAGCATTGGGCAAATCGGGATTTTTACGAAATAGTGAATCTTGATTACCGGATCAGATAACATTTGTGATGATATTTGTGAGAGAAAAAATTGGAGCTGTTTTCTATGTATAAATTTTCTACTAATAAAGAAATAAACTGCACAAAGATAAGAATACCGCAAAAAAACGGAAAATCTATATCTGCGCTTTTACTATCGCCTAAATCCCCAAAAAAGAATGCCCCAGGAATTCTATGGATTCATGGAGGCGGTTATCTAACTGGAATGAAAGAAATGGTTCATATGTCCAGAGCAGCCTGCATACACTTTTGTTGACGATGGAGAGCCTTTCTATTCTGAAACCTGTACATTCGTTGAGAACTTAAAAAAAGTAGGCGTAGAAGCTGATATAGATACCTATAGGACAAATATACATGCTTTTGATATGGTAAAGCCTAAGATGCCGCTTAGCCAATAGGCGTCAATAAAGTTTAATGCTCATTTCGAGTATGCTTTGAACCATTATTTTGCATCAAATGAATGAATTAGGAAATCCTATACAGGGCCACTTAAATAATAAAAGGCTATGGTACACATTCATCCCATAGCCTTTCATTCCCCATATTTTCTTCTATTATCTGTAATCCCCAATATATAATCGACACTGACATCATACCGTTCCGCCAGTTTCATCAATGCCCATAGCGGTATCTCACGTGAACCATTTTCGTATCTTCTGTACACTCCTTCATGGCACCCTAAAAATTCAGCCACATCTATCTGTCTTAAATCATGGTCTGTCCTTAAATCCCTGATCCTCTTGTAATGCATACTACACCTCACCGTTCGGTTTGATCTATATTTCAATCTTATCATCAGATAGGATATTCTACTCAAAACCGTACTATTCGGTTAGGTAAATAGAAGATGGCCAATATTTGAAAATGCTCAGAAGATTAGATATAAAACATCCTGCAGGAGAGCATGATACAAAAAGAGTTATGGCATGAGAAATTAATGTGCCATAACCCTATTCACCATATTTTCTTCTATTATCTGTAATCCCAAGCATATAATCAACACTGACATCATACCGTTCTGCCAGCTTCAACAATGCCCATAGCGGTATCTCCCGCACCCCATTTTCATACCTTCTGTATACACCTTCATGGCAGCCCAAAAATTCAGCCACATCTATCTGCCGTAAATCATGGTCTGTCCTCAAATCCCTGATCCGCCTGTAATACATATCGCACCTCACCGTTTGGTTAGTTTTACTCTTTCAAATTTTATCACCAGATGTTATACTTTATTCAAAACCAAACCATTTGGTTAGGTAATTGGAGGTGACGGGAAATGAAAAAAACAGGACTCTTAATTTTATTATCATGCGGAATGATATGTGGGTGTTCCAAAGAATATATTGAAATGGACATTCTCTCTTCCAATAACACAACATCCGGTAACTGGTATGAGCTGGATATTGATGTCATTGCCGATAAAGATGACGTATCGGATAAAGAAGCATGTTCCAGGGAAATCATACAGCATATCCTTGACAATGATTTCCACAGTACACGCTTTTCGTTTGATATAAACGGATATCCTAACAATGTATCCGTAGATGTATTCACTTCTGAAAAAAATGCACAAAAAGGTAAGGAAGCTTATTCTTTTGAATACGTTACAGAATTTAATACAGAAAACCCTGATGTACAAAATAATATCAAAGACAATCCAGGAGAATTTGAAGTGCAATACAAATAAAATATCCCTGATGGAAGGACTCCACTTTGCGACACGATGTCGCAAAGTGGAAAACCATGTGCTTTCAGAAATATCCACCTTGAATTCCCTGCTCTTTCATTTTCCGGCATAACTCTTCTAATATCCGTTTCCGGCGGTTCTGTATCGTTTTCCGGCTGCAGCCAAAGAGCTTTGCCGTATCTGTTACCGTAGCTTCCGCAAAATACAGCAGCTCAATCAGCCTGGCGTCCTCTGCAGGCAGTTTTTCCAGAACTTCCCTCACTTTATCCCGGCAGATATTTCGCAAAACCGTCTCCTCCACCCCCTCTGCCACATCCTGGAAATGCCCTGAACCATTCCCCCGGACCTCTAAGCTGTCCAGACTGCATATGCCATGTTTCCGGTTCCGCTCCTTCTGATACCGCTCCCTGCGCCGTGACCGATACCATTCTAAATAAACCTCCCTGGTCACATCCACTAATGTACCGTCCGCCATCCGCAGCACATAATGATCCCGTTCCTTCGGCTGTTTCCCTCTCATGCCCGGCCCTCCCAGCAACATATCCTGTAATCAGGGCAATTCTGGGAAGCCTGATAATTTTTACGGATGCTGCGGACTGCCTGGGAAATCATTGCGGATACCGCCTGCTGGCTGATGCCTAATTCCTTTGAGATCTGCTCCTGTGTTTCTCCCTGCAGGTAATATTTTTGAATGACATATTTCTGCCTTGCCGATAAAATCCCCAATATTTCTGCCACCGTCTCTTGCCTTGTCAAATGCTCTAACATGGATTCTGTCAGGTTTTCCATTGCCAGCCAATCTTCGGATACAGCGCTGTAAGAAACATTCCAGCTCCGTTCCTTTTCTTCATGGTTCCGGTTCAGCCGGTCTTCGCCTTCCAGTACAAGCCGCAGATACCATTCCCTGTTTTCAAAAAATTGTTCCGGCAGGATAACCGCCTTTCCATCTGCCAGATACAGATAATCCCTGCATGAGTGAAGTAAAAACACTGTGAAATATTTTTCCACCTGATAAAGCACATAGCCGCTCTGATAAGCGGATATTTCCGAATCCAAGCCAATCCTTTCCTGTGCGATTACCGATCTGGATGTCCTTAGCTGCTTTGCCGTTGGAAGTTTTACTCCAAAACCCGGCACATCCACAATTCGTTTCAATTCCTGCAATGTCAGCATATATAGCCGCCTTTCTGCCCGAAGGCTGCGGGCGGCCTGGAAAACTGGCATCACAGGGATTGTCCGATACAGCAGGAAGGCAGTAAAATAACGCTCCCGGCTCACCCGTTTTTTTTAACGGGAGCCAAGAACCCCTTTTACCGCCTTTACCAGTCCATAACTTTATCCTTATATTTTTCTGATAATCCTGGTCTTTTTATCTGCCTTTCTACTATCCCCCTTCCATCACCGTTTTCTCCTGTGGCTGTTTTCCTCTGATGTATCCAGTTTAACAGCCGGTCCTTCCGTTTACCCCAACATATATGTGGAGATTCCCGGAAAGGGCAACATATTTGTGGAACTTCAAGAACTGTGGTAAATCACATCACCTGCATTGCCGCAGTCCATCGACCAATGCCTCCATCGTCTGTAAAACCACCATCTGCTCACTCTGCTTCAGATGCCGGATGCGGCAGAACATCTTCCGGCACTGCCCATCCTCCTTTGTCTGGCCGCTTACGCCAAGAAGCTCGTTCGCATCCACGCCGAGTATCTGCACCATTTTTATAAATATCTCTATGGACATCGCAGACTGCCCGCCCTCAATGCGGCTGACGGTGTTGGCGCTGATCCCTGCCTGTTCCGCAACCTTCTCCTGTGACATGCTGATCTCATTCCTCCGGTCACGGATACGGTTGCCCAATTCAATCAAGTCCTGCGACCCTGCACGATTGCCCAATACGCACCTCCTTCCTGGTCTGAATTTTCTCCCGGAACTTTCCGTCATAGTGTCGCAAAGTGCGCAGCCCGCTTTACATCCGCCATTCCGTCAAGCCCTGTCCCCTGACTTTGCGACACCGTGCCGTAAAGTTGGACAACAAAAAAACAGCCGTGTATCAAGCTGTTTTTACGGATTGTTATTCAATTTATGCCTGTATTGCCTGTCCTTTCTGTTTCTTTCTATTTCTTTCAAACGCCAATCACGCCCTGTATGGCTTCCCAGCCATTTTTTTCACTGTCCATCTGATCACTGCCACGACTGCTTTCACCAGATATACTGCGGCTGCCAGCAGTCTCCAGACAAGAACGATCCCTCCAATCACGCCGCCCACAAGAACATTGATAAACAGGATGCCCACCGTGCCGCCAATGTCATAGCCTTTCGGGATAATCCAGAAAAACATCCTATGTATGCCAAATGGAATACCCATGAACCACCACAGGTTCAAATAATTGCACTCCCCATTCTCCATGCACAGCGGACGGAACAATGCCGCCAAAAACAATGCCGATACAACCGGGATTACCACTTTCTTTACAAATTCACTTATTTTCATACCTTCCTCCAATCTGTACCTGCATCCAGTATATCACGCCTGGCACACCGAAACAATTTTATCGCCAATATTCCCCGCACTTTTTCATCCGCTCCCATACAGGTCATGGTTCACTTCCGCCGTGTAATAATTGCTTATGGTCATCGGGGCATTATACAGCGTTGTCAGAAGATATGCCTTGATATTTCCCACCTTCGTCGTATTTGCGCCCAGGCAGGTAAGGATATACTCAATATGCTCATGGTTCAGCTTCATAAACCGGTTCTTGACAAGCGCCGCCGGCTTTTCCACTCCTGCAACCCGCACTGTGCCATTGTCCGGCAGCATCATCACTTCCACCATCAGCTCCACCAGTTCATCCACGTCCTCCCTCCGGTGATAGCGCCCGTCCTGGAAACACTCGTAAGATATGTGTTCCCGAATGATGTCTCGGTAAGCATTCATCTCTCCCATCACATCCGGCTCTGTTCCTGGGATAGATGGATTAGACAGGATAGGATTGGGATGGATAGCAGACACACCGGATTCAGGATCATTAAGATCAGGCTTACTACACTCCGTTTCACTAAATTCAGGCTTACTTAAATCAGTCTTGTTAATATCAGTCTTATTAGATTGTGATTTTGGAAATTCTTGAATTGTGATTCCCACCATTCCAGAAGTATGATTTTCACCATTCTTGAATTGTGATTCTGGAGATTCTTGAATTGTGGTTTTCATCATTCCTGAATTGTGATTTTCACCATTCTTGAATTGTGATTCAGGAAATTCTTGAATTGTGGTTTTCACAACTCTTGAATTGTGATTTTCACTATTCTGTGCATTTATAGGCGTTCCCCCCTGTTTTTCCTCTCTTTCCTTGCCCTCTGTCTGCCGGATAATGAAATTTTTCACGTATATGACATTCGGCTTTCCAAGCCCCAGGCGTTTCTTTTCAATCAGTCCAATTCCTTTATCTGCATCCAGTTCTTTCAGAAGCCTTACCGCTTTTTGTGTACCACAGTTCATAAGCTCTGCAATTTCTTCCACTGTAAAAATGATATACACCCTGTCCTCTTCATCAAACCACCGGTTCTTTATGCTAAGGCTCATACGGTCTAATAAAAGACCGTATAAAACCTTCGCTTCACAAGAGAGAGACTTGAAGCATTCTGCAGTGAACAGAACCTTCGGAATCCGGTAAAACGTGTACTGCTCCGCTTCCATGCCCCGATAATAATCAAACTGTAATTCCTGCATCCGTTGTCCCTCCCTCCTTCTGCTTCCATTCCTCCAGAAGTGTATAGATTACATCCTCAATCTGCTCTTTGGAATATTCCGTCGGGAAATAATTGCGGATTCTCTTTGCGGAAATCGTCACATTCACATTTTCCTTCTCTTTCCGGATTAAAACCGCATATACATTCCCTTCCGTCAATTCCCCTGTTTCACTGCTTTCCTTTAGCTGTTCTGCCTGCGCTTTCGATGGGAATATGCCGCTGTTGCCGATGGCGTCCACAACCCATGCCTGTTCTTCTGCTTTCAGATAAGACAGTTTCTCCCCGACCACCATAGGGATTTTATTTTCATCCACATAATCCATCAGTTCTTCCACCAGTTCCGACAGCCGGATATAACGCTGCACTGTCCTCCCGCTGTCCCCGGCAGCTTCCCCGATGGCATCTGCAGTATATTTCTCCCCTTTGCTGCCCTGGTGCTTCATTGCTTCGTATTTCATCCGATATGCCTTCGCCTTCTCACTTGGCAGGATGTCCTCCCTCTGGATATTCGTATCGACCATCAGGACTACCGCTGTATCATCATCCATTTCCCGGATAATGACAGGCATTTCCGTAAGCCCTGCAAGTTCACAGGCCCGCCACCGTCTATGCCCTGCAATAACCTCATAGCCGCCTTCCGGATGCGAGCGCACAATCCCCGGCATCAACACGCCATACTGCTTTATGCTTTCCACCGTTTCCTGCATTTTTTCATCATCCAATACCCGGAACGGATGGCCTTTAAACGTATGCAGCTCACTTAGGGGAACGGAAGTGACCGTTTCGCCCGTTTCATCTATGCCAAACAAATCATCAAAGCTGTTCAGCTTTACCTTCTCTGCGCTCTTACTTTTCATCCGCAAGCACCTCCTGTGTCAGTGAATGGTAGCCGCCTGCCACAATCCCCTTTGGATCATGAAGATAGATGCTTTTCCCTTCTGCCGTGGTTTCTGCAGCCTTTACAGATAACGGGATGCAGTTCTCAAAAATATGTACCCGGTTCCCATATACCTCCCGGATCTGCGCTGAAATGTCCCTTGCGAAGTTTGTTCTGCGGTCTACCTTTGTCAGCAGAATCCCCATAATGTTAAGCGCCGGGTTCAGCTTTCTGTGAACCCTTCCAATCGTCTTTATAAGCTGTTGAAGCCCTTTAACCGGAAGATACGCCGCCTCTACGGGAATCAGTACGCTGTCTGCCGCTACAAGGGCGTTTATCGTAATCATGCCAAGCGAGGGCATACAATCAATAATCGCAAAGTCATACTCCCCTTTTACGGTGTTCAGATACTGGCGCAGTATCGTTTCCCTGCTCATAACATTTACCAAGGCCGTTTCCAAGCCTGCCAATTCGATATTTGCCGGGATAAAATCAATCCCCTCCTTATGGCGGATAATCCCCTCGCCAAGCTCTACGTCCTCATCGTTGATTACCTTTTCCATGATGTTCACTAACGTCACATCCAGCTCGTCCGGCTCAGCAATCCCCAGGCTCACCGCCATGCTGCCCTGCGCATCTGCCTCTACCAACAATACTTTCTTGCCTGCCCTTGCAAGCCCGATCCCTAAATTCACACACGTTGTAGTCTTGCCGACTCCGCCTTTCTGGTTTGCTACTGCGATCACTCTGCACATATATACTTTCCTCCTGATTCTCTAATCTATTTTTCTGTTCTTTCCACTTCCGCATATACACGGAAATACTTATTTGTCCCTTTGTTTGCAAATGGTTCCGACACTTCTTTCACATCCACGCCTTCATGCCGCTCCAAAAGCCGCCGGAACCAGTGAAGGTCTTTCTTTGTCCCCTGCATCCTGATTTTAAGCATATAAATCCTCCATATCCACGTAAAAACAGTATTCCGGATAGCGGAGCTTGACTGCCTCCCAAAAGTATCTGGCATAGCCGCAGCAGAATAAATCTTCCACTGTATAACAACGGAACTCTTTTAATTGTTCCTCCACATCCTCCGTATCATAGACACTTGGCGTTCCATTACAATAGAGGTTAAATGCCATCCGTACAATTCTTGCGCTGCCGCTAGTCTGCCAGCCTTCATGCAGGCATTCCGTTTTCACGCATCCTGTTTTAAAATCATAAATTCTGTTCACATTTACCCTAGTATCCTGACCAATCCCCAGGCAGTACACCAATGCTTTATGGTATACATCCTGGTATCTGCATTTCTGCAGGTACTCCTTATAAAAATCCTTATGTTCTTTGCTCTTGAAAGTAATTGTGCGAGTATCTTTGTTTCCTGCACCTTTCGCTGTATTCGCTGCCATAGCTTGTCCTCCATTTTGAAATACTTGGGAGCTACACTCCCAAACCCTTGTGGAATCCGTGCTGCCAGTTACCCAAAATACGGCTAACTGGCAACCCGGATTTGCTTTCCTGTACCAGTACATCCATGTTATAATTTCTTTGGGCAGAAAATAGTTTCCTATCCCATTTCGTAACGTTACTTTATCCAGATGTAGAAAATCTGTAGACATGAAAAAATAGGACTAAATAAAGCCTCTATAGTTCAAGGTCTTTATTTAGTCCTATTATAAATCAATCATATGCGATTACATTCACCGGTATCAGCTGTAAGGAGGAAATATTAATAATCAAAAACGTACACATCTCATTACTGGCAATTCCCTTCTTTCTCACCGGTCCCGGAAGCCTTCCCTGTCTTCTGTCGTCCTCCAGCTTAGAAAGCTCCTCCATCGCCTTTAGCCCCGCCGGCGTTGCCGCCCACCCAAGGCCCAGAACATTGGCAATGATATTCATGGCAATGGGCTCCTTTGCCGGGTGATGCTGCGGGATACTGGGAAAAAGAAAGTGGAGAAGGGGATCAAAAGATTCCTTTATCTTCTCAATGAGGCCGGAATCTTTTGCCACCTCCATCAGTCCTACCCAGAGAGACATAATTCCACACATAGTGAGAGACAGCTGAACGGCCTCCTGAGCGGAGGAGAGGGCGGCATCCGCTGCATTCTGCAGATTACCGGTCAGAGCGGCGTAGACGATTCCGATTAGTATCATAAATGCCCAGAGATAATTCATAACACACTCCTTTATTTTTCAATCGCATTGTAGACTTTTCTGCATCATATTTCAATTCTTTTTATAGAAAATATATAATATTTCCGCCGTATATATGAATGTAAATTGACCGGGAATGGGAGATTGAACGGGCAAAATAGTATTGACAGCCGGGAACCATAGCATTTACAGGTAATCAGAAGTTGACAGGAATGGAAGGAATGCATATAATGAAAAAATAAAAATGGGACCTTTTGACAGGCTGGGCAGTTCATAAAGACAGGTAACCAAATATAGAAAAGGAGCAGACACATTCCATGATCAATCAGGAAGTACTGGAAGTATCAAAAAGAATTTCCGTTCTCGCCGGTGAGGCGATTCTGGAGGTATATAATAATGAAGAAAACTGGCAGGTTGAGTATAAAGAAGGCCATATGCCCCTGACTCTTGCAGATAGAAGGGCACATGAACTTATCGCCAAGGAGCTGCAGACTCGTTTTCCGGAGTATGCTCTTCTCTCAGAGGAAGGAGAGGATAACCTGGAGAGACTGGACAACCCTTGGTGTTTCATTGTGGACCCTTTGGACGGCACCAAAGAATTTATCAAAAAGAACGGACAGTTTACAGTAAATATCGCCCTGTGTTATGAGGGAAGACCAGTAACCGGTGTCATCTATGTACCTGTGACAGGTGAATTGTATTATGCGGAAAAAGGAAAAGGGGCCTTTTTCAAAAAAGGCCAGGAGATAAAAAAGCTCCAGGTATCAGACCGGACAGAGGATTTGAGGGTGGTCATGAGCAGTTCCCACGGCTGTGAGGAAATGGAGCGGCTTCTGGAGAAATATCATCTGACAAATCTGGTGCGTGTGGGCAGTTCCATCAAGGGTTGTATGATTGCCAGAGGAGATGCGGAAGTTTATTACAGACACAACCCCACCATGGAGTGGGATACAGCAGCCATGCAGTGTATTGTGGAGGAGGCCGGGGGGATTTTCCGGCAGATGGATGACAGCGAGATGACTTATAACCGCCGAGACTGTGTAAACCGGAAAGGATTTTATATTCTAAATTGCGGTCAAAATAAACTGGTTTAGGTATGTTTTAAACAGGTATTAAGATGTATATATTAAGAGGCAGGAGGATGGCTTATGGACCAGATAGTGCTGGCGGCTGTAAATGCAAAATATATTCATTCGAACCTGGCTGTATACAGCCTGAAGGCTTATGCCGGGAAAGCCGGTCAGCCGGTCTGCATCAGAGAATACACCATTAACCAGCCCATGGGTGAAATTTTAAAAGACCTATACAAGAGCCGTCCAGGACTTTTGTGTTTTTCCTGTTATATCTGGAATAAATCTCTGATTGAGGAACTGGCAGGGGAGATACGCAAACTTCTCCCGGATATATGGATCTGGATAGGCGGGCCAGAAGTTACGTACTGTGCCCGGGAATATCTGGAAGCGCATCCTGCCGTGGACGGCATCATGAAGGGAGAAGGGGAGGAAACGTTTCTGGAATTGGTAACGTGTTACCGCCAGGGAAAAGACCAAAACCAGCTGCTCCAGATTCCAGGGCTTGCTGTGCGCAGAGGAAATACGGTCTGTGAGACACAGGACCAAAAGCTGCTGGATATGGACAGTATCCCCTTTCCTTACGGCTGTCTGGAGGACTTTTCCAATCGGATAATTTATTATGAGAGCAGCAGGGGATGCCCGTTTTCCTGCAGTTACTGCCTGTCTTCCATAGAAAAGAAAATACGCTTTCGAAGTCTGGAACTGGTAAAACAGGAAATACAGTTTTTCATAGACAGAAAAGTTCCCCAGGTGAAATTCGTGGACCGGACATTCAACTGCAATCGGAAGCGGGCTTTGGAAATATGGGAATTTTTGGCGGAGCAGGACCGGGGAATTACGAATTTTCATTTTGAGATTGTAGCGGAACTTTTAGGGGATGAGGAAATTGCCTGTATGCACTCCATGCGGCCGGGATTGATCCAGCTGGAAATCGGCGTTCAGTCGGCAAATCCCAGGACTCTTCAGGAGATATGCCGGAATATGAATTTTCCCAAATTGAAAATCTGTGTGGAAAAAATCCGCCAGGGCAGGAATATTCATCAGCATCTGGATCTGATTGCAGGGCTGCCTTTTGAAAATTACGAGAGTTTTTCCCGCTCTTTTGATGCAGTGTACGGGATGCGTCCCCAGCAGCTGCAGCTGGGTTTCCTGAAAATATTGAAAGGGTCCCGTATGGAGACAATGGCCGGGAAGTATGGATGTGTGTACATGGACCGGGAACCCTATGAAGTGCTGAAGACCAGATGGCTTTCTTATGAAGAAATTCTTTCCCTGAAACAAGTGGAAAGTATGGTGGAAATCTATTATAACAGCGGCCAGTTTCTGCGCACGCTGTCTTTATTGGAGCATTTGTTTCCCTCGTTTTTTGCTTTTTATGAAGCGCTGGGTGATTTTTATGAGAGAAAAGGTTACAGCCAGATTTCCCACTCCCGTCTGCGCAGATATGAGATTCTGCGGGAATTTGTGGTGGAATGGACTAAGGCCTTACAGAAGGAAGAAAGGGAAAGACTGCTGGAAAATTTGACAGAAGCCATGACAGTGGACCTGTACAGCCGGGAGAATTTGAAAAGCCGTCCGGCGTGGATGAAGTGCCAGGAACAGTGGCAGAAAGACATCAGAGATTATATACGCCGTGAGAAACTGCCGAAAACTGTTCATATAGAAGTGTTATCAGAAGAAACACTGCTGTTTGATTATACCCGCAGGGACCCGCTGACGAATAATGGTACCTGCAGGCAGATATCAAATTTGACGATGTAATCATTACTGTTCAATGGGTGGACAGTAACTTTTAATCTTCAACTTTCTTGTGTACAGATTTCTTTTTTAATGTTATACTCAAGAGTATACGTATTTGCCAAATGATTTGCTGTTTTGCCTGAAACAGTGAAGGCCTGCTGGCAAATCATTTGACTCACGGGTATAGAATGTAATTATTCAGCAGGGGGGATATGGAACGACAAGGAGAGTAAAAGAATGTCCAGATTTTTAAAATTTATCGTGCATCTGGTTGTATTTCTATTGATTGCGTGTATTTTGGCATTGGCTGTTCCGCCGTTTATGGGAATTTCCACAATCACCATTGACGATACAGACCTAGAGACAAATCTGCCGCTGGGTTCAGTTAGTTATGGAAAAGAGATATCTGCCAGCAGTGTTCTGGTGGGAGATTCGATTATTGTACAAAATGGAAATCAGGTCCGCCTGTACGGAGTCCAAGAAATTGATCTGGACAACAGTACATTTACCGTAATAGATAAAGGGGCCTCAAGAGGGGAACCGAAAGCCATGACCCTCAGCGGGGATGTGACCCGGGTGATTTTTACTGTGTGGGGTATTGGATTTCTTCTGATGGCGATTCAGTCCACAGAAGGGCTGATTATTATCGGCCTTGGTGTGTTGTTTCTTATTATATTGTTTGTTTTGGCTGAAATTTGGGGAAGGGATAAGGAACTGCCAGACGAGGAGCCGGAAGATGAAGAAGACGATGACCAGACGGAGCCAGATGCGCCAGCGGCTGGTGAAGGGGTATCTGCCCAGGCGGCAGATGAACAGGCATTGGCATCGGAGCCAAAGAGTAAACGTCAGTTAAAGAAAGAAATGCGTGCCCGCCAGAAGGCAGAAGTGGCACGGCTCAAAGAAGAATCCAGGGAGAGAAGAAAAGAAGAAAAACGCCGGATAAAGGCGGCGAAGAAAATAGCCCGGACCGGGGGCTTTATAGAAGATATGGAACCGGTAGAGGCCATACTGGGTCTGGACGGGAATTCTCCTGCAGAGCAGGCGGCAGACCAGGCACATGAAGAATTAAAAAAAGAGATAGGGGCTGTGGCGGTACTTCCGCCAAGCGGGGAAATAGAGAAGATTCCCACAGCAGAGATTCCGGATGTGAAAAAAATTTCCCCAGAGGGAGATAAAGATTCAGCTGACCAGGCAAAAAAAGGCCAGGAAGAGACAACAGAGGAGACAAAGCAGGAGAAAGAAGAGCCGGAGCAGACAGTAAAGGTGGCGATTCCCCTCTATACAGCAGAGGAATTACTGGAGAAGGCAAAATCTGAGGGAGAAGCTCCAAAAGTTATTGAAGACGATGATACAGGCGTGGTTCTGCTGGATTATTCTACCATTATCGGCAGCGGGGAAGAAGAATAACATTGTGACTAATAGACAGCAGTTTGTTCCAGGGGATGGATGGAAATTATATGGTTTGTATAATTTTTTAATGCATACCCTGGAATTTTTGTGTAAAAACTGGATAAGGAGCAGGGAAAGCCGCCAAATGTAAATAAAAAAATCCTATAATCACAGAGAATCATTCATAATTATCCAAAAAAGCCTTGAAATACATGGAATCATAGGGTATACTATTATTTGCTGTGGCATTGATAGCTGTGAAGCGTGAGGTTGCTGCTTACAGAATAAGCAGGTTTTTCCGTGGAGCGAATGTCAAGTTAAGATAAACTGACGACAAGTCACTGTACAGGAAAATCGGAACAGTCCGGTTTGAAAAGAATTCCGCAGATGGAAACGTGTGATGCCGAATGCGACACACACGGAGATGTGTACAGTCACCGCTTGTCGTACTGACTATTAGAAAGTGCGAAAAGGAGGCGGCTTTTTTATGGCAAATCAAGTAATGAGAATCACATTAAAGGCATATGACCATCAATTGGTAGATGCGTCAGCCAGCAAGATTATTGAAACGGTGAAAAAGAATGGGGCAAAGGTGAGCGGCCCGGTGCCACTTCCCACAAAGAAAGAAGTGGTTACAATCCTGCGTGCAGTGCATAAGTATAAGGATTCCCGGGAGCAGTTTGAACAGAGGACACATAAACGTTTGATCGACATTTTGACCCCCACCCAGAAAACAGTGGACGCCCTTTCACGGCTGGAGATGCCTGCAGGTGTTCATATTGACATCAAAATGAAGAAGAAATAAAGGATAGTCAAAACTATATGATTGCCCTTCGGCAATCCGCTATAAGGAGGAAAATAGAAAATGAAGAAAGCAATACTTGCCACAAAAGTGGGAATGACCCAGATTTTTGATGAAAACGGCGTATTGATTCCCGTAACAGTTCTGCAGGCAGGACCATGTGTGGTAACGCAGATCAAGACAGAGGACAATGACGGTTACTGCGCTGTTCAGGTGGGATTCGTTGACAAAAGGGAAAAACTGGTCAACAAACCACAGAAAGGCCATTATGACAAAGCCGGAGTTTCCTATAAGAGATATTTAAAAGAGCTGAAATTTGAAAATGCATCCGAATATGAAGTGGGCCAGGAAATCAAGGCAGATATCTTCGAGGCAGGGGATCACATTGATGCCACGGCCATTTCCAAAGGTAAAGGATTCCAGGGTGCCATCAAGCGCCACGGACAATCCAGAGGACCTATGACCCACGGTTCCAAATATCATCGTCATGCAGGTTCCAACGGCGCTGCTTCCGATCCCAGTAAAGTATTCAAAGGCAAGAAGATGCCTGGACAGATGGGAAATAAGAGAGTGACCGTCCAGAATCTGGAAATCGTACAAGTAGACGCAGAAAACAACTTACTGTTGATCAAGGGTGCAGTTCCAGGGCCGAAAAAATCCCTGGTGACCATCAAAGAGACAGTTAAGACCTTGGTCTAACAGGAAAGGAGGAACACACAGATGGCGAATATATCTGTTTATAATATGGAAGGCAATGAAGTCGGCACAATAGAGCTGAATGATGCCGTATTTGGTGTGAAAGTAAACGAACATCTGGTACATCAGGCAGTCGTGCGGCATCTGGCAAACAAACGCCAGGGAACCCAGAAGGCTAAGACCCGGGCTGAAGTCCGCGGCGGCGGAAGAAAACCCTGGAGACAAAAAGGGACAGGCCATGCGAGACAGGGCTCTATCCGGGCACCTCAGTGGACCGGCGGCGGTGTGGTATTTGCACCTGTGCCAAGAGACTATTCCAAGAAAATGAATAAAAAGGAAAGACGGGCTGCACTGCGCTCTGCTCTTACCTCAAGAGTAGAGGCTGAGAAGCTGATCGTTCTTGACGAACTGAGACTGGAAGAAATCAAGACAAAAGAAATGCAGAGAATCCTGAACAATCTGAAGGTAGAAAAGGCAGTAATCGTATTGCCTGAGAAAGATGAAAAGGTGGTATTGTCTGCCAGAAATATTCCGAACGTAGCTACAATTTCTTCCGATATGCTGAGCGTATATGATGTGATGAAGTACAGCACAGTGATTATGACCAAAGCTGCGGTAGCTTCGATTGAGGAGGTGTATGCGTAATGGCAAATATTCAATATTATGACGTTATCTTAAAACCGGTGATCACAGAGAAAAGTATGAATGCTATGGCAGAAAAGAAATATACTTTCCTGGTGCATCCGGAGGCAAATAAGACTATGATTAAAAATGCCGTCGAGAAAATGTTCGAGGGCACGAAGGTAAAAAGAGTCAATACCATGAACCAGCAGGGCAAGAAAAAGAGACGGGGAATGGTGTACGGCAAGACAGCTAAGACAAAGAAAGCGATTGTTTTCCTCACCGAAGACAGTAAAGATATCGAGATTTTCGAAGGCCTGTAGGCTGAAATTTTGAAAGGAGAATCACAATGGGAATCAAATCTTATAAACCATATACCCCTTCCAGAAGACATATGACTGGCTCTGATTTCTCTGAAATTACGAAGAAAAAGCCTGAGAAATCACTGGTCGTATCTCTGAAAAAACATGCAGGGCGCAACAATCAGGGTAAGATTACAACCAGACACCGCGGCGGCGGCAGCAGAAGAAAATATAGATTAATAGATTTCAAGAGAAGAAAAGATGATATTCCGGCAACGGTAAAGGCAATCGAGTACGATCCTAACAGATCCGCAAACATTGCGTTAATCTGTTATGCAGACGGACAGAAGGCTTATATTCTGGCACCGGAAGGATTGAAAGTGGGACAGAAAGTAATGAACGGGGAACATGCGGAAATCCGTGTAGGAAACTGCCTTCCCATGTCTGCAATCCCTGTAGGTACTCTGATTCACAACATCGAACTGTATCAGGGCCACGGCGGACAGCTGGTGCGCTCAGCAGGAAACAGTGCACAGCTCATGGCGAAAGAAGGAAAATACGCCACAGTTCGTCTTCCATCAGGCGAAATGAGAATGGTTCCGGTTGTCTGCCGCGCAACTGTCGGTGTGGTAGGAAACGGTGAACACAACCTGATCACAATCGGTAAAGCCGGCCGTAAACGTCATATGGGAATCCGTCCCACAGTGCGTGGTTCTGCCATGAACCCCAACGACCATCCACACGGCGGTGGCGAGGGCAAGACCGGTATCGGACGTCCGGGACCATGTACTCCATGGGGTAAACCGGCACTGGGTCTTAAGACAAGAAAGAAAAATAAACAGTCCAATAAGTATATTGTTCGTAGAAGAGATGGCAGGGCATTAGCAAAATAAAGGAGGTTAGAGAATGGCTCGTTCACTGAAAAAAGGACCGTTTGCAGACAAGAGCCTGCTGAAAAAGGTAGACGCTTTAAATGCAGCCAACGAAAAAACAGTAATCAAAACATGGTCACGCCGTTCCACGATTTTCCCTCAGTTTGTGGGGCATACATTTGCAGTACATGATGGAAGAAAACATGTACCTGTATATGTGACTGAAGATATGGTAGGACATAAATTAGGCGAATTCGTCGCAACCAGAACCTACCGGGGACATGGAAAAGATGAGAAAAAATCAGGAGTGCGCCGTTAGTCGAAAGACCGGCGCCTAACAGCGAAAGGAGGATTTGATCCATGGCAAAAGGACATAGATCCCAGATAAAAAGAGCAAGAAATGCCAATAATAGAGAAACAAGGCCACACGCAAAATTGTCTTATGCACGCATATCTGTGCAGAAAGCCTGTTTTGTACTGGACGCCATCCGTGGAAAAGATGTACAGACTGCACTCGGCATTCTGTCCTATAATCCCAGATATGCCTCCAGCGTTATCAAGAAACTGCTGGAGTCTGCCATTGCAAATGCAGAAAATAACAACGGCCTGAGCGCTGATAATTTATATATTGCTGCATGTTATGCTGATAAAGGGCCTACAATGAAGCGTATTAAACCCAGAGCCCAGGGCAGAGCTTATCGGATTGAAAAGAGAATGAGTCATATCACCATCGTATTAGATGAGAAATAAGGAGGGTAAAGATGGGACAGAAAGTAAATCCACATGGCCTTCGCGTGGGAATTATCAAAGACTGGGATTCTAAATGGTATGCAGAAGGCGATTTTGCAGATTATCTGATTGAAGACTACAATATTCGTAAATTTTTAAAGAAGAAATTATATACAGCAGGTATTTCAAGAATAGAGATCGAGAGAGCTTCCGACCGTGTGAAGATTATTATCTACACAGCAAAACCGGGTATCGTAATCGGAAAAGGCGGCTCTGAAATTGAGAAAGTAAAAGCTGAACTGCAGAAAATTACAGATAAGAAACTGATTGTGGATATCAAAGAAGTAAAAAGACCGGACAGAGATGCACAGCTGGTGGCAGAGAACATCGCACTGCAGCTGGAAAACCGTATTTCTTTCCGCCGCGCTATGAAGTCCACTATGAGCAGGACCATGAAAGCCGGTGCAAAAGGAATCAAGACTTCCGTATCCGGACGTCTGGGCGGTGCAGATATGGCCCGTACCGAATTTTACAGTGAAGGGAACATTCCCCTGCAGACACTTCGTGCAGACATTGATTATGGATTCGCAGAAGCAGATACTACCTATGGAAAAGTCGGCGTAAAAGCGTGGATCTACAATGGCGAAGTTCTTCCAACAAAAGGATCAAAGGAAGGGAGCGAGAAATAATTATGTTAATGCCGAAAAGAGTAAAACATCGTAAACAGTTCCGCGGCTCCATCAGAGGAAAAGCGATGAGAGGTAATAAAATCAATTATGGCGAGTATGGACTTGTTTCCACAGAACCATGCTGGATTCGTTCCAATCAGATTGAGGCAGCCCGTATTGCCATGACCCGTTACATCAAGAGGGGCGGCCAGGTATGGATTAAAATCTTTCCGGATAAACCGGTAACGGCAAAACCGGCGGAAACACGTATGGGTTCCGGTAAAGGCGCCGTAGAATATTGGGTAGCAGTGGTGAAACCGGGGCGGGTGATGTTTGAAATCGCAGGTGTCTCGGAAGAAGTTGCACGTGAGGCATTGCGTCTGGCAATGCATAAACTTCCATGCAAATGTAAAATCGTTTCTCGTGCAGACCTGGAAGGCGGTGATCACAGTGAAAACAAGTAGATTCTTAGAAGATTTAAGAGCAAAGTCAGTGATAGAATTAAATGAGGAATTAACAGCTGCCAAGAAAGAGCTTTTTAATTTGAGATTTCAGAATGCAACCAATCAATTAGACAATACCAGCAGAATCAAAGAGGTTCGCAGAAATATTGCCAGAATTCAGACAGTGATCGCTCAGCAGGCAGCCGCTGCGAAATAAAAATGGAGGTATGAGCTGTGGAGAGAAATCTTAGAAAGACCCGTGTGGGTAAAGTAACCAGCAACCGTATGGATAAGACCATTGTGGTTGCCATCGAAGATCATGTAAAACATCCTCTTTATAAAAAGATCGTAAAGAGAACATATAAATTAAAAGCTCATGATGAAAAGAATGAGTGCAGCATCGGCGATACCGTGAAAGTCATGGAAACAAGACCGCTGTCTAAAGAAAAAAGATGGAGACTTGTGGAAATCGTTGAGAAAGTAAAATAATATAAGGAGGAGCATCAGCATGATTCAACAGGAAACCAGACTGAAGGTTGCTGACAATACAGGAGCAAAAGAAATTCTGTGTATCCGCGTATTAGGCGGTTCCAGAAGAAGATATGGAAAAATCGGTGATGTAATCGTTGCCACCGTCAAAGATGCAACACCAGGCGGCGTTGTAAAAAAAGGCGATGTGGTCAGAGCCGTAATCGTGCGCACCGTGAACACAACACGCCGCAAAGATGGTTCTTATATCAGATTTGACGAAAATGCCGCTGTAATCCTCAAAGAAGATATGACTCCCAGAGGAACACGTATCTTTGGACCAGTGGCAAGAGAATTGCGTGAGAAACATTTCATGAAGATCGTTTCTCTCGCTCCGGAAGTATTATAGGAGGCGCAGAAGATCTATGATGAAAATTAAAAAAGGCGATACTGTAAAAGTAATTGCCGGTAAAGATAAAGATAAAGAGGGAAAAGTGCTCGCAGTAGATGCCAAGAGACACAGAGTTTTGGTGGACGGCGTAAATATGGTGACTAAGCACACAAAACCTTCCATTGCAAACCAGCAGGGCGGAATCGTTCAGAAAGAAGCTCCTATCGATATATCTAACGTAATGTATCTTCACAAGGGAGCAGTTACAAGAATTGGTTTCAAAATACAGGAAGACGGACGCAAGGTCCGCGTGGCTAAAAAAACCGGAGAGGTTATCGATTAAGGAAAGAGAGGAGGGCAAGCGAGTGAGCAGGCTTGGAGATATATATAAGAATGAAATCATGGATGCCATGATGAAAAAGTTCGGATACAAAAATAAACTGGAAGTGCCGAAACTGGAAAAAATTGTTGTAAATATGGGCGTTGGCGAGGCAAAGGAGAATGCGAAGATTCTGGATGCTGCCATTGCAGATATGGAAATCATCACCGGGCAGAAGGCAATTGCCTGTAAAGCAAAGAAATCAGTGGCGAATTTTAAACTGCGTGAGGGAATGCCCATCGGATGTAAGACCACATTGAGGGGCGAGAAAATGTACGAATTTGCAGATCGTCTGATCAATCTGGCGCTTCCCCGTGTACGTGACTTCCGCGGTGTGAATCCCAATGCTTTTGACGGCAGAGGAAATTATGCGATGGGAATCAAAGAACAGTTGATTTTCCCGGAAATCGAATACGATAAGATTGACAAAGTAAGAGGTATGGACGTAATCTTCGTTACCACGGCTCATACAGATGAAGAAGCCCGGGAATTGTTGAGATTATTCAATATGCCATTTGCAAGTTAAAAATTTAGGAGGAAACGTTCATGGCGAAAACAGCAATGAAAATCAAACAACAGCGTAAAGCAAAGTTTTCCACCAGGGAATATAACCGCTGCAGAATCTGCGGCCGTCCCCATGCATATTTGAGAAAATACGGAATCTGCAGAATCTGCTTCCGTGAATTGGCCTATAAAGGACAAATCCCCGGCGTAAAAAAAGCCAGCTGGTAGTAAAACGCGCATGTAAAGTCTAACGTAGCTATTAAAGCAGTAACGCTGTTCAGCAGAGGCTGTAACAATAAAAGGATAAAAGGTTACCGCTTAACAAGAAATGAGGAGGAAACTTACATGACAATGAGTGATCCCATTGCGGATATGCTTACAAGAATCCGCAATGCTAATATAGCAAAACATGACACTGTAGATATTCCGGCTTCCAAGATGAAGACAGCCATCGCCGGCATTCTGCTGGATGAAGGTTACATCTCCAAATATGAGATGGTGGAAGATGGAAATTTCAAAACCATCCGTATTACATTGAAATACGGTGAGACGAAAAATGAGAAAATTATCACCGGACTGAAGAGAATTTCAAAACCAGGTCTGCGTGTTTATGTAGGTAAAGATGAACTGCCCAAAGTTCTGGGAGGACTGGGAATTGCAATCATCTCTACAAATAAAGGCGTGATTACAGATAAGAAAGCCAGAAAAGAACAGGTGGGCGGAGAAGTTTTGGCATTTGTCTGGTAGATTCTATCTGATAAATGATTCATTCGCTGGAACTGAAAACAGAAGGGAACGTATGAGCATCCCTTCCGACAATTTAAGTAAGGAGGAAATGAAAATGTCACGTATCGGGAGACTGCCGGTAGTTATACCAGGTGGAGTAACCGTTGATGTTACGGAAAATAATCAGGTAACCGTTAAGGGACCAAAAGGAACATTGGAAAAAGCTCTCCCAAGGGAAATGAGCATAAAGGTGGAAGACGGACAGGTAGTGGTTACCCGTCCAAATGACCTGAAAAAAATGAAATCCCTGCATGGACTTACCAGATCTCTGATTCAGAATATGGTGACAGGCGTAAACGAAGGCTATCAGAAAGTGCTGGAAGTAAACGGCGTAGGTTACCGTGCTGCAAAACAGGGGAAAAAGCTGGTGTTAAGCCTGGGATATTCCCATCCCGTTGAAATGGAAGATCCGGAAGGTCTGGAATCCAAAGTTGACGGCAATAAAATTATTGTTGAGGGAATTGACAAACAGCAGGTGGGCCAATATGCCGCAGAGATCAGAGAAAAGAGAAAACCTGAGCCATACAAAGGCAAAGGAATTAAATATGCCGATGAGGTGATCAGACGGAAAGTCGGCAAGACTGGTAAGAAATAAATAAGGAGAGTGTGAAAATGATCAAGAAAACATCAAGAGCGGAAATTCGTCGGAAAAAGCATAGAAGAATACGTCACCGCCTGAGCGGCACAGCACAGATTCCCCGTTTGTGTGTATTCAGAAGCGACAGTCATATGTATGCGCAGATTATTGATGACTTGGCTGGCCATACTCTGGTATCCGCGTCAACTCTCCAGGCAGAAGTGAAGGACGGATTGACGTATACCAATAATGTAGAGGCTGCTGCGAAAGTAGGAGAAGTGATTGGTAAAAAAGCAGTTGAAAAGGGCATCAAAAAGGTAGTTTTCGACAGAGGCGGATTTTTATATCATGGAAAAGTCAAAGCTTTAGCTGATGCAGCACGAGAAGCTGGATTGGAATTCTAGAAAGGGAGGAATAGCAGATGAAACGCAATATCATTGATGCCAGTCAGCTTGAGTTGGAAGATAAAGTAGTAGCGATCAAACGTGTAACAAAAGTTGTAAAAGGCGGACGTAACTTCCGCTTCACGGCTTTGGTAGTGGTTGGGGACGGCAATGGACATGTGGGAGCCGGCCTGGGCAAAGCTACAGAAATTCCCGAGGCAATCCGCAAGGGAAAAGAAGACGCAATGAAGAAATTGATCAGTGTTGCCAGAGATGAGAACGGAAGTATTACCCATGACTTTATTGGTAAATTTGGAAGTTCTCAGGTGCTGTTAAAGAAAGCTCCTGACGGTACTGGAGTTATCGCCGGCGGTCCGGCCCGTGCAGTGATCGAGCTGGCAGGAATTAAAAATATCCGTACAAAATCTCTCGGTTCCAATAATAAGCAGAATGTGGTGCTTGCTACAATCGAAGGACTGAGACAGTTAAAAACTCCGGAAGAAGTGGCAAGGCTCCGGGGCAAATCCGTGGAAGAAATTCTTGGATAAGGAGGAGTAAAAAAGTGGCTGATAAATTAAAGATTACGCTGGTGAAATCTACAATCGGCGCAATTCCCAAACACAAAAAAACAGTGAGATCCATGGGACTTCGTAAGACAAATAAATCCGTGGTAATGCCTGATAATCCTGCCACCAGAGGCATGATCAAGCAGGTACGGCACCTGGTAAAAGTAGAAGAAGTGCAGGAATAAGATCATAAGGAGGTGTTACAGTGGAATTATATAATTTAAAACCAGCAAAAGGTTCTACGCATAGTAATTTCAGAAAAGGCCGCGGCCACGCTTCCGGAAACGGTAAGACTGCAGGCAAAGGACACAAAGGCCAGCTGGCGCGTTCCGGCGCGAAGAAAGCCGGATTCGAAGGCGGTCAGATGCCTTTATACAGACGTATTCCCAAAAGAGGGTTTAAAAACAGAAATTCAAAAGATATCGTTGCTATCAACGTGGATGTACTGGAAAGATTCGAGGATGGCGAGGAAGTTACCATTGAGAGACTTCTGGAAACCAGAGCAATTTCCCACCGCAGGGACGGCGTGAAAATTCTCGGAAATGGAGAATTGACAAAAAAACTTCATGTAAAAGTCAATGCATTCAGCGCCAGTGCAAAAGAAAAAATTGAAGCTGCTGGCGGAACAGCAGAGGTGGTTTAATGTTTGAAAGCGTAGCAAACGTATTCAAAGTAAAAGATATCAGGAGGAGATTATTTTTTCTCCTGCTGATGATTGTTGTAATCCGTATTGGGTCACAGCTTCCTGTCCCTGGGACAGACGGGGACTACTTTAAGAACTGGTTTGAAAGCCAGTCAGGTGATGCGTTTAATTTCTTTGACGCATTTACCGGAGGATCTTTTACACAGATGTCGATCTTTGCGCTGAATATCACCCCGTACATTACGTCTTCCATTATTATGCAGCTTCTGACTATTGCAATCCCGAAGCTGGAAGAAATGCATAAGGACGGGGAAGATGGGAGGAAAAAGATCGCTGAAATTACCCGCTATTTGACCATAGGGCTTTCCATCTTTGAAGGAATTGCCATGTCCATAGGATTTGGCCGTCAGGGATTGATTCCTGTACTCTCCTCCACATCCGATGCCTCTATGTTCGAAAAAGTCGCGGCGGCGTTTGTAGTGGTTGTGTGCCTGACTGCCGGTTCGGCCATGCTTATGTGGCTGGGCGAGCGCATAACCGAAAAGGGTGTGGGAAATGGAATTTCCATTGTGCTGACAGTGAATATCGTTTCTACCATGCCCAGTGATTTTGCAGGACTGTATGAAACTTTTGTAAAGGGGAAGACCATAGCCAGAGGTGCCCTGGCAGCGTTGATTATCGCTGCTATTGTACTGGCAGTTGTTGTATTTGTTTTGGTTTTGAATGATGCAACGAGAAAGATTCCGGTGCAGTATTCCAAGAAAATGCAGGGAAGAAAGATGGTGGGCGGCCAGTCCTCCCATATTCCGCTGAAAGTGAATACCGCAGGTGTGATTCCGATTATCTTTGCATCTTCTATTATGTCATTTCCTTCGATTATTGCTACTTTTCTTGGAAAAGCCAATGGAACGGGGATGGGGGGAGAGGTAATGCGGATGCTGTCCTCCAATAACTGGTGCAATCCGGAACGCCCTATTTATACCATTGGATTGTTGATCTATGTGGTACTGGTTATTTTCTTTGCTTACTTCTACACTTCTATCACATTTAACCCGATAGAAGTGGCAGACAATATGAAGAAGCAGGGTGGATTCATACCGGGAATCCGGCCGGGTAAAGCAACGACAGATTATTTGACAAAGATTTTAAATTATATCATCTTTATCGGTGCCGCAGGTCTTGTGATCGTAGCTGTCATCCCATTCTTCTTCAGCGGCATGTTCGGCGCCCAGGTATCTTTCGGCGGTACTTCGATCATCATCGTGGTGGGTGTGGTGTTAGAGACTATCAAACAGATTGAGTCAATGATGCTGGTACGCAATTACAGAGGATTCCTGAACGAATAAATCGAGGGTAAGGTTGTGGTGGAAACACCGCAGCCTTTGATGATTATATATTGCAGGAGGTATGAAGTATGAGGATCGTAATGTTGGGAGCCCCGGGAGCCGGCAAAGGCACACAGGCCAAGAAAATAGCGGAAAAATATAAAATCCCCCATATATCCACAGGAGATATTTTCCGTGCAAATATTAAGAATGGAACAGAACTGGGCAAAAAGGCAAAATCTTATATGGACCAGGGAATGCTGGTGCCGGATGAGCTGACCGTGAGCCTGGTGATGGACCGCTTTAAAGAACCGGATGCCCAGGACGGATACGTGCTGGATGGATTTCCCAGGACAATTCCCCAGGCAGAGAGTCTGGATGCAGCGTTAAAAGAAACAGGAAGCCAGATTGACTTTGCCCTCAATGTGGATGTGCCCGATGAGAATATTATTCAGAGAATGTCAGGAAGACGTGCCTGTGTAAAATGCGGAGCTACATATCATCTGAAATATGCAGCGCCGAAAAAAGACGGGATTTGTGATTCCTGCGGGGAAGAACTGGTACTCAGGGACGATGACAGACCGGAAACAGTGGAAAAACGTCTGAACGTATATCACGAACAGACACAGCCGTTGATTGAGTACTATGCACAGAAAAATGTCCTGAAAGAAGTGGACGGGACGCAGGATTTGGAAGATGTATTCCAGGATATTACAAAGATTCTGCAGTAGGCAGAAAAAGGAAAGGGCACAAAGCGGACAAAATGCCCGCAAGCTTAGGAGAATAGGGATGTCAGTATCAATTAAGTCATCAAGTGAAATAAAGAGGATGAGAGAGGCCGGGCGGCTGCTGGAGCAGGTGCATGATGAAGTGGCCAAATTAATCCGGCCCGGTATTTCCACCTGGGAGATTGACAAGACAGGAGAGGAATTGATACGAAGCCGGGGATGTATACCCAATTTTCTGAATTACAATGGTTTTCCAGCTTCTTTCTGTATTTCCATAAATGATGAAGTAGTTCATGGAATACCGTCCAGGGAGAGAAAGCTGAAAGACGGCGACATTGTCAGTCTGGATGCAGGGCTGATTTATAAACACTACCATTCGGATGCCGCCAGGACTTACGGGGTGGGTATCATTTCCCCAGAGGCCAGGAAGCTGATGGATGTCACCCGGGAGAGCTTTTTTGAAGGTTTGAAATATGCAAAAGCCGGGAAACATCTATTTGAGATTTCCGGTGCCATCGGCGCCTACGCGGAAAGCTTTGGTTACGGTGTGGTGCGTGACCTGGTGGGGCATGGAATCGGTACGAAACTTCATGAGGAACCGCAGATCCCGAATTTCAAACAGAAAAAGCGGGGAATGAAACTGTATCCTGGTATGACCCTTGCCATTGAACCGATGATTAACCAGGGACGTGCAGATGTGGTGTGGCTGGACGATAACTGGACAGTAGTGACGGATGACGGATCTTTGTCTTCCCATTATGAAAATACCATATTGATTACGGACGGAGAACCGGAGATATTGACACTAACAAAATCATTTGAATAATCATAGGAGGTTGGCATGTCGAAAGCGGATGTAATCGAAGTAGAGGGTATCGTATTGGAAAAGCTGCCCAATGCCATGTTTAAAGTGGAACTGGAGAACAAACATGTGGTGTTGGCCCATATCAGTGGCAAGCTGCGTATGAACTTTATCCGTATTTTACCCGGCGACAAAGTTACCATCGAACTTTCTCCCTACGATTTGTCCAAGGGACGGATTATATGGAGAGATAAATAAAAAAATACTTGTACAACAGGGAATTTTTTGGTATAATACCAAAAGATATGCTTTTGTGCATGATAGAGTTTGAAATCAGATGGCGGAAGGAGGATTTCCAGTGAAAGTAAGATCATCTGTAAAACCCATTTGCGATAAATGCAAAATCATTAAGAGAAAGGGACGCATCAGAGTTATCTGTGAGAATCCCAAGCATAAGCAGAGACAGGGATAATTTAAAAATTCGAAGACTTGACAAGAAAAGAAGGAGCCACACGGCTGTGTTGTTCTGCTGTATAATAAGGTTAGTGATAATTTTAAGAGTCTTCACAATTCATACGCCTAATACCGGAGAATATCCGGAAAGGCTGCGTATTGCTGCGGCTGGGTGCGTATAGCACCCCAGTTAGGAAAATTAGTAATCAAGTGGTTTGCTAAAAACCATGTAGAGATGGAGGAAAGAATTTATGGCTCGTATAGCTGGTGTTGACTTGCCGAGAGATAAGCGTGTAGAGATCGGTCTGACTTATATTTATGGAATCGGAAGATCCACTTCAAACAAGCTGCTGGAAAAGACAGGAGTGAATCCGGATACCCGTGTGAGAGACCTGACCGATGAGGAAGTTAATAAGATTCGTGAAGCAATAGAGGAAACCTGTATGGTAGAAGGTGATCTCCGCAGAGAGATCGCAATGAACATCAAGCGCCTTCAGGAAATCGGCTGTTACAGGGGAATCCGTCATAGAAAAGGTCTGCCTGTCCGCGGACAGAATACCAAGACCAACGCGAGAACCAGAAAAGGTCCTAAGAGGACAGTTGCAAATAAGAAGAAATAAGAATACTGTTGAATAGATTGTATAGAAAGTGTAGGTTAGTTTAAATGGCAAAAGCGACAAAGAAAACGACAAAACGTCGTGTCAAGAAAAACGTTGAACGGGGACAGGCACATATCCAGTCATCTTTTAACAATACAATTGTTACATTGACGGATACCCAGGGAAATGCTCTGTCATGGGCAAGCGCTGGCGGTCTGGGCTTTAAAGGTTCAAGGAAATCTACTCCCTATGCAGCACAGATGGCGGCGGAGACTGCTGCGAAGGCTGCTTTGGTACATGGTTTGAAATCAGTTGATGTTATGGTGAAAGGTCCTGGTTCAGGAAGGGAAGCTGCGATCCGTGCTCTTCAAGCATGTGGTCTGACAGTTACCAGTATCCGCGACGTGACACCTGTTCCCCATAATGGCTGCCGTCCGCCAAAACGACGCAGAGTATAATTTGGTTACGAGAAACTTTTATATAGATATTAAATTAGGAGGTATCTAAGCATGGCAGTAAATCGTGTGCCAGTACTGAAAAGATGCAGATCTCTGGATCTGGATCCCATTTATCTGGGGATTGATAAAAAATCCACAAGACAATTGCGCAGAGCAAACCGTAAGATCTCTGAATACGGTCTTCAGCTGCGTGAAAAACAGAAAGCAAAATTCATCTACGGCGTGTTGGAAAAACCGTTCCGGAATTATTATAAAAAAGCTGATAAAATGCAGGGCATGACCGGTGAGAATCTGATGATTCTGCTGGAGAGGAGACTGGACAACGTAATCTTCCGTCTGGGTTTTGCCAGAACAAGAAGAGAGGCCAGACAGATTGTAGGACACAAGCATGTGACAGTAAATGGCAGAATTGTCAGCATTCCTTCTTTCCTGGTGAAAGCAGGGGATGTGGTTGAGATCAAAGAGAGCCGCAAAGGTTCTGAGAGATACAAAGGCATTCTGGAAATAACCGGAGGAAGACTGGTTCCCGAATGGCTGGATTCCGACCAGGAAGCATTAAAGGGAATTGTCAAAGAAGTTCCTGCCAGAGAAGCAATCGATGTTCCTGTGAACGAGATGCTTATCGTCGAGTTATACTCTAAATAATAGGTAACACCCAAGGAGGTGTCTTATAGTGTTTGATTTTAATAAGCCTAAGATTGAAATTACGGATATTTCCGAAGATAAAAAATACGGCAGATTTGTGGTGGAACCCCTGGAGAGGGGATACGGCACCACGCTGGGAAACTCACTGAGACGTATTATGCTTTCTTCTTTGCCGGGGGCTGCAGTCAGTCAGGTGAAAATTGACGGAGTGCTTCACGAGTTCAGTTCCATTCCTGGCGTGAAGGAAGATGTGACGGAAATCATCATGAACTTGAAGAACCTCGCAATTCGGAACAGGAGTACAGATAACGAACCGAAGGTTGCCTATATAGAGTGTGAAGGAAAGGGTGAAGTGACTGCTGCTGATATCCAGGTGGATCAGGATATTGAGATTATGAATCCGGATCTGGTTCTTGCCACTTTAAACGGCGGCAAGGACTGCAGGCTGGTGATGGAGCTTACCATTACCAAAGGCAGAGGTTACGTGAGTTCTGAAAAAGGCAAAACAGATGATATGCCCATTGGAGTCATTGCGATTGATTCAATTTATACGCCGGTAGAGCGTGTGAATTTAACAGTAGAGAATACTCGTGTCGGCCAGATTACAGATTTTGATAAATTAACTCTTGATGTATACACAAATGGTACGTTAGATCCGGATGAAGCGGTGAGCCTGGCTGCTAAAGTACTAAGCGAGCATTTGAGCCTGTTTATTGATTTGTCAGAAAATGCCAAGACAGCAGAGGTGATGATAGAGAAAGAGGACAATGAAAAGGAGAAGGTACTGGAAATGAGTATCGACGAATTAGAGTTGTCTGTTCGTTCCTACAACTGTTTGAAACGGGCTGGAATTAATACAGTGGAAGAACTGTGCAACCGCACTTCCGATGATATGATGAAAGTCCGGAATCTGGGGCGCAAGTCTCTGGAGGAAGTCCTGGCAAAACTGAAAGAACTTGGCCTGCAGCTTCAGCCTGCAGAAGACTAGAATAAAAGTGGATGCCTGACACCCGTCAGTAAGACCGAAGAGCATGACGTGTTTGTCCCACAGATGGAGGTTAATCATGGCAAAATATAGAAAACTGGGCAGAACGTCCAGCCAGAGAAAAGCATTATTGAGAAACCAGGTGACCAACCTGCTGTATCATGGAAAAATTGTTACCACAGAACAGAAGGCGAAGGAAGTCCGTAAAATTGCAGAGGGACTGATTGCCATGGCTGTCAGAGAGAAGGATAACTTCGAGACAGTAACTGTGACAGCAAAGGTTCCCAGAAAGAATGCAGAAGGCAAGAGGGAAAAACAGGTTGTGGACGGTAAGAAAGTTACAGTCTATGATGAAGTGCAGAAAGAAATCAAGAAAGATTCTCCCTCCAGACTTCATGCCAGAAGACAGATGCTGAAAGTATTCTATCCGGTGAAAGAAGTTCCGCAGAAAGCGGCCGGAAGAAAGAGAAATACCGTGCAGGTAGACATGGTAGACAAAATGTTTTCAGAAATTGCACCCAAATATACTGGACGTAATGGCGGTTACACAAGAATTGTGAAAATCGGACCCAGAAAAGGCGATGCAGCTATGGAAGTATTGTTAGAGCTGGTATAAACGAGAGAGATACGGGACGCGGCATAGCTGCGTTCCTTTTTTACTATGAAGGTCCTGTCAAGCGGTCAGATGGATGTGCAGGCTTGCTTGGACAGACATAAGGACATTGACAGGCTGACCGGTATGAGCAAGGAGGGCGAAAGCCCGGATTGGGAATACGGGCGGCAGCTGAGGGAGTGTGAAACTATGATTAGTCAAGAATTTCATAAGAGCAGAAGACTTCTTTATGCGGATTTATTGAAAGACAATTCCATGGGATTTGTTTTTTCCGGGGAACGCAAAGAGGATAGAGGAGATCAAATGTTTCCTTTTACCCCCTATGCAAACTTTTACTATTTGACAGGGTTTGAACAGCCCCGGGCAGTTTTTATGGCTGTGAAAGAAGAAGGAAACTACCGGGAAGTGCTTTTTATTGACCATCCAGATGAGATGAAACAGAGATGGGAAGGAATCAGTTACACGAAAGAAAGTGTCAGTGGGCAGACGGGTATCGAGCAGGTAGAATATCTGGAAAAGTTTGAAAGCATGATCCCTGTCTTTGGGCGAAAGAACCTGATTGAAAATTTTTATATTGATATTGCCAGCTGGGAGGAAGGATTTCGCCAGAATCCAGCACAGCAATTCGCATCCAAAGTGCAGTCTTGTTATCCCTATCTGCATGTTTATAATACATTTCCCCAGATGAGCAGAATGCGGCAGGTGAAGACAAAAGAGGAGATTGCCCTTCACCGGGAGGCATGCAGGATAACCAGTGAGGGGGTACGATATATGCTGGAGCACTTAACCCCCGGGATGTATGAATACCAGGCAGAAGCCTATTTTGATTATGTCTTAAAAAGTCATCACGCAGGACATGCCTTTTCTACCATTGCCGCCTCCGGTCCCAATGCCTGTGTACTCCACTATGTGGCCAATGACCGGAAAATGCAGGCGGGAGATTTGATTTTATTTGATCTTGGGGCGGAATGGGGATATTATGCCTCAGACGTGAGCAGAACCTATCCGGTGGGAGGTGTTTTCGGCCAGAGGGAAAAAGAGCTTTATCAGGTGGTTTTAAAAGGTCTGGAAGCAGCAATTGCACGGACGAAGCCGGGCCAGCCAAAGGATGAACTGCAGAATATCAGTAAAGATGTAATGGCAGAAGAACTGCTGAAGCTGGGGATGATTCGGGAGAAAGAGGAAATTTCCCGTTATTATTATCACGGTTCCGGCCATTACATCGGACTGTATACCCATGATGTGGGAGATGAACATGCGGTATTGGAAAAAGATATGATGTTTACACTGGAACCGGGGCTTTATTTTCAGGAACTGGGGATTGGAATCCGCATTGAGGACACGATTCTGGTGACTGAAGACGGCTGTCAAGTGCTGACGGAGGATATTCCCAAGACAGTGGAAGAAATCCAGGAGTTTATGGCAAAGCGGCCAGGGTGATGAGAGGTGATGAGGGTGAAGAAAAAATTATTTTTCTTATATAATCCTAAGTCCGGAAAGGGCCTGATTAAGTCAAAATTGTCAGAGCTGATCGACCATTTTGTAAAGGCAGGCTACGAAACCATTGTATATCCCACACAGGCAAAAGGGGATGCCTATGAGAGAGTGATCGAATACCAGGCTCAGGCGGATGTTATTGTATGCAGCGGCGGCGACGGCACCTTGGATGAAGTTGTCTCCGGATTAATGGCCTGTGGAAGCGAAACACCGCTGGGGTATCTGCCAGCGGGAAGCACCAATGATTTTGCCAACAGCCTGGGGATACCAAAAGATATGAAAAAAGCGGCGGAAGCTGTTACCCATGGGGAAATCTGCCGCTGCGATGTAGGGAGCTTTAATGAAGATACTTTTGTCTATGTGGCGGCATTCGGACTGTTTACAGATGTGTCCTATGAGACGAGCCAGGATCTGAAAAATGTGCTGGGTCATGTGGCCTATCTGTTAGAGGGAGTCAAGCGTCTTCTGGATATCAAATCCTATTACTGTGTCATTGAGACAGAAGAAGAAACTTTCGAGGGGGAGTTCATTTACGGTATGATCACAAACTCCCGGTCTGTAGGAGGATTTAAGCACTTGACAGGAAAGAATGTGGATATGAGCGACGGTCTTTTTGAGGCCACGTTGATCCGCAGGCCAAAAAATCCTCTGGAATTAAATGAGATTGTTGCATCCCTTCTTATGGCGGAAAATAAATCAGAGATGATTCGTTCTTTCAAAACAGGGAGACTGACTATCAAGGCAGAGGAACCGGTGATTTGGACGCTGGACGGAGAATATGGCGGGGCCCACAATCAGGTACGGATTGAGAATCGCAAACAGGCCATGCGCATATTCCTCAAAGAATGGAAAGAATTGTTGTAGAGATTCACAAGAAAGCAGGGAAAATAAAATATCTTTTATGAAATATTACTCTTGCAATTGTTCCATATTTACGGTATCTTATTTATAGCAATTATGGAATTAAGATTATGGCAGGCGTGAGAGGACAAAGGCGTTCCATTGGCGCATGTTTGGAGAATGTTTCAAGCATGTTCTAGGATGGAGTGCCTTTTTTGCTTATTAAAGTGCGTTTGGAGGCGTGCTTTGGGGCGAGGCTGTAAGCAGCGTGTACTTGGTTATATACTCAAGAGCATATTTATTTGCCAAATGATTTGCTGTTTTGTTTGAAATAGTGTGAATTTATGGCAAATGATTTGGCTCACGGGTTATCCATGGAAAAGGAGAGAATAATGAGTGATCAAATTAAAGTATCAGAGATTTTCGGCGAAGATGTGTTTAACGATTCAGTGATGCAGGAGAGGCTTCCAAAGAAAGTTTACAAGGAGCTGAAAAAGACCATTGAAGAGGGAAAAGAGCTGACATCAGAAATTGCAGATGTGGTAGCCCATGAGATGAAAGAGTGGGCCATTGAGAAAGGGGCTACTCATTATTCCCATTGGTTCCAGCCGCTTACAGGTGTGACTGCGGAAAAACACGATTCTTTCATTTCTTCCCCTCTGGAGAGCGGAAAAGTGCTGATGTCTTTTTCCGGAAAAGAATTAATCAAGGGAGAGCCGGATGCATCTTCCTTTCCTTCCGGGGGCTTGAGGGCTACGTTTGAGGCCAGGGGGTATACAGCCTGGGACTGCACATCTCCGGCGTTTGTCCGCCATGATGCGGCAGGAGGAATTTTGTGCATTCCCACAGCGTTCTGTTCTTATACAGGGGAGGCGCTGGACCAGAAGACACCGCTGCTTCGCTCCATGGAGGCCATCGGCAGACAGGCGCTTCGTCTGGTAAGATTATTCGGCAATACTACCTCCAGGAAAGTGACGCCTTCAGTGGGGCCGGAACAGGAATACTTTCTGGTAGATGAGAAGAAATTTCTGCAGAGGAAAGATTTAATTTACACAGGCCGGACTCTGTTTGGGGCTATGCCGCCAAAAGGACAGGAGCTGGATGACCATTATTTTGGGACCATCCGTCAGAAAATCGCTTCTTATATGAAGGATGTGAATGAGGAACTGTGGAAACTGGGCGTGACGGCCAAGACACAGCACAATGAAGTGGCTCCTGCACAGCACGAAATTGCCACCATTTATGACCAGGCAAATATTGCGGTGGACCATAACCATATTGTCATGCAGACATTAAAGAGAGTAGCCTGCCAGCACGGTATGAAATGCCTGCTCCATGAGAAACCATTCGCAGGGGTAAATGGCTCAGGAAAACATAATAACTGGTCAATCATTACAGATGATGGAATCAATCTGCTGGAGCCGGGGAAAACACCCCATGAGAATATTCAGTTCCTGCTGGTTCTCACCTGCATTTTAAAAGCGGTGGATATCCATGCAGACCTGCTGAGAGAATCCGCGGCAGATGTGGGAAATGACCACAGACTGGGAGCAAATGAAGCGCCTCCGGCAATCATCTCCATTTTCCTAGGAGAACAGCTGGAGGATGTGTTAGAGCAGCTGATCAGCACAGGTACAGCAACTCATAGTATCAAAGGCGGCACCCTGGAGACTGGGGTGAAAACCCTTCCGGACCTGGCAAAAGATGCCACAGACAGGAACCGTACTTCGCCATTTGCCTTTACAGGAAATAAATTCGAATTCCGTATGGTAGGCGCAAGAGATTCCATTGCCTCACCGAATATTGTATTGAATACCATTGTGGCAGAGGCTTTTAAAGAAGCCTGTGATGTGCTGGAAAAGGCAGAAGATTTCGAAATGGCTGTCCATGACCTGATCAAGCAGTATGCCACAGAACACCAGAGAATCGTGTTCAATGGAAACGGCTATGCGCCGGAATGGGTGAAAGAGGCTGAGCGCAGAGGACTGCCCCATCAAAGGTCTATGGTTGAGACGATACCATCACTGGTAACGCCCAAAGCCGTGAAATTATTTGAAAGTTTCGGGGTATATACTCAGGCAGAGCTGGAATCCAGGGCAGAGATCATGTATGAGCAGTATGCGAAAGCCATCAATATTGAGGCCAGAGCCATGACAAATATTGCCAGCAAACAGATCATTCCGGCTGTGATCAAATATGTGACAAAACTGGCAGGCTCCATCAATACCATCACAGCGGCAGCACCGGTGGATGTGAGCGTACAGCAGGAACTACTGGAGAAATGCTCCGCGCTTCTGGCTGAAACTAAGAGAAGCCTGGAAGAGCTGAGAAAACTGGCAGAACAGGGTTCTTCCATGGAAGAGGGAAGAGAACAGGCGGAATTCTATTACCACCAAGTGATTCCTGCTATGGAAGCGCTGCGCACACCTGTGGATAATCTGGAAATGCTGGTGGATAAATCTATGTGGCCTATGCCGTCTTACGGCGACCTGCTCTTTGAAGTATAGAGACAGGGCTGCAGTAAAAACTAAATTATGGTAATAATTAGAACGAGGATGTTCCGGAAAATTGGGGCATTCTCGTTTTTTATTTATGGATACCCGCGGAGAATCCGCCCAGTCAGGTGGTTTCCCCGGAGTATCAGAAAGCTGAACCGGGAGGAGAGTAAATGAAAAAATTAGAAATTGTAATCAAGCCAGAGAAATTGGAGAACTTAAAAGTTATTCTTGATGGCAGCAAGGCAAGCGGCGTCATGATTACGAATATCATGGGCTATGGAAATCAGAAAGGGTTCCGCCACCTGTACAGGGGGGCAGAATACAAAGTCAATCTGCTTCCCAAATTGAAAGTGGAAACAGTGGTGGACGATAAGACAGCTTCCGAGATTATAGACCAGGTGGTGGAACAGATCAAGACAGGAAATTATGGAGACGGAAAAATATTCGTATACGATGTGGAAGACGCAGTACGTATTCGGACGGGAGAACATGGGCAGGATGCATTGTAAGAACTGCGAAGAGGTGTTTTAACAAACTATTTGTGGAATCTGCAATGAAAACGAGGAGGAAATTATTATGTATTTATCAGATCTGATTAAGAATGGCATGGAGCTTGCAGATGCGGCGGAGCTGCTGGTGAATGTGACCTGGACCATGCTGGGAGCCTTTCTGGTTTATTTCATGCAGGCAGGATTTGCCATGGTGGAGACAGGATTCACCCGCGCGAAGAATGCAGGTAATATTATTATGAAAAATATGATGGACTTTGTGTTGGGGAGCATTTTCTTCTTTATGATAGGGTTTGCCATTATGTTTGGCGGCGATGGGCCCATTGTGGGCAGTTCAGGGTTCTTTTCTCCCATGCAGCTGGCAGACGGGGATGGGTATTTTAACGGACTGCCCCTTGGCGTATTCATGATTTTCCATACAGTATTCTGCGCCACATCTGCCACAATCGTATCAGGCGCTATGGCAGAGCGGACGAAATTTATGTCATATCTCATCTACAGCGCTGCAATCAGCATCTTCATTTACCCGGTTACCGGACACTGGATCTGGGGCGGGGGATGGCTGAGCGGCATGGGCTTCCATGATTTTGCAGGTTCCACAGCAGTACATATGGTGGGCGGCGTGTGTGCTCTGGCAGGGGCGAAGATTCTGGGGCCCAGAATCGGAAAATATGAGAAGGACGGCGCAGTAAACGCCATTCCCGGGCATAATCTTCCGTTAGGAGCATTGGGAGTGTTTATTCTCTGGTTCTGCTGGTTTGGGTTTAACTGCGGCTCTACCACCGGGGCTGCCACAAATGTGGGAGACATTGCCATGACCACCAATCTGGCGGCAGCAGCGGCTACACTGGCAGCATTGATTGTCACCTGGGTAAAATACGGAAAACCGGATGTGTCCATGACCCTCAACGGCTCCTTGGCAGGTCTGGTGGCCATAACAGCCGGATGTGACGTGGTATCTAACTGGGCGGCAGTTATCATCGGCGTGCTTGCCGGCGTCTGTGTGGTGCTGGTGATTGAATTTGTGGATAAAATCCTGAAGATTGACGACCCGGTGGGCGCTATCGGGGTACATGGCTTCTGCGGATTGATGGGAACCATCCTTACCGGAATATTTTCCCCGGAATGCAGTCTTGTCACCCAGATTATTGGAGTGGGGTCTGTTCTGGCTTATGTGCTGGTCCTGGCAGTGATTATCTTTACTGTTATTGATAAGACAGTGGGACTGCGGGCCGGTGAAGTGGAGGAGAGAGAGGGGCTGGATCTTCACGAGCACGGGGCTCCTGCCTATGCGAATTTTAATCTGCACAGGGATCGGTGATTAGTCAGTTATTTTCCTACAGTTCCTAACTGTATGTCAAGGGATTTGTAATTATCATTGGAGAATTTTATTGAGCTGGTAAAAAAACTAAATCAGGCCATTCCAGCAGCAGACAGCAATCGGGCCTATGAAGTGAAGGTGAATTATCTTATCGAAAAGGTACAGGTGCTGGACAGTAACCAATGATATATACCCGTGAGCCAAATGATTTGCCAGCAAGTCTTCACTGTTTCAAGCAAAACAGCAAATCATTTGGCAAATACGTATGCTCTTGAGTATAACTCAGCGAGAGAGGCTGCCAGAAGGTATGATCCTTACGGCGGTCTCTTTTTTATATGCAAAATAATATTCAAGATTGTTTAATCAAGCACCTGTTAAAGCGAAAATAAGGCCTGAAAAAATCACTGAACCAAAACTAAAAAACATCATATAAGTATAGACGAATTGCAATAAAAGTGTTATGATTCCATAGGATTTATTGTATTCCTTATTTGCAGTTTCTTAATGAAATTTAAAGAGATATCCGCAATACAGGGAATGCATATTTCAGACATGAATTTCAAATATACACTAGAAAAGGAATACAGCAATGAACGGTACCTCGACGAATAATAGCGTACAATCTGTGGAGCGGGCACTTAATATATTACTGATCATAGCAGATGAGACGCTGCCTGTGTCAATTGCCAGAATTGTGGAATGTTCCGGTCTGAACCGGACAACTGTGTGGAGGCTTCTGGTAACCTTGGAGGATTGTGGTTTTGTTGAGAAAGACCCCATTTCCAAGGGCTACCTGCTTGGGTATAATGCTTCCAGACTTTGTTCTGATATTATGGACAATTACGCGCCACTGATCCGTCTGGCTAAACCATATATGGACAAATTGTTAGATGAGATCAACGAAGATATCCTGCTGACCGTACCCAGGTTTGGCGGAATGCTCACCATTTACCAGCTGCATTCGGATAATGCTGTGTTGATACGGGATTATAGCATGATGCTCTCCCAATTTCACTCATCATCCAACGGCAAAATTTATTTGAGTTTTCTGGAGCCGGAAGAACTGGATGTGATTTTGAGCCAGCCGCTGGAAAAGACCACCCCTTACACCATTACTGACCCGGCCAAACTCCGCAAAGAGATAGAACAGTGCCGCAGGGAGAACTGCGGATTTACCCTGGAGGAGAACGGGGTGGGGGAAAATGGATTCTCGATTCCCATTCTCTACCAGGAAAAGCCCTATGCTTTTCTGAATGTATCCGGCCCGTCTTTTCGGTTTACTGAGGAAAAGATGCGGCAGTATGTGCCTCTTGTGCAGAAGATCTGTAAGGATATGGAAGAAAAGTTGATACATTAATCTAGAGCGTGTCTTAAAAATGCTTTATGTCAACCGTGCGTCACAGTTTGTGGCCGATTCCGGAGCGGTTGATTGTTTTTGGAAATCCGGGAAGATGTTCTATGTCTGCCGCTGTTCCAACGCCAGACCAATCAGACGTTCGGCCTGGTCAGCCATGAATAAGGGAATATTCAGAACATCGTCATCCAGCTTTAAATTGGCCAGGGAGAAGCGGATACGCAGCTTCACTTGTTCTGGGAACAGTTCCTTGAATTTCTTCAGGCTTTTGCTGGTGGTATTGGCCTGGGATTTAACCTCCACAGGGAAAATATCATTCTCCCGGTGAATAAGGAAATCCACTTCATAGGGCGGGTTATTCTGGCTCCAGTACCGGGGAGCTGCTTCAAACTGCGTGATTAAGGTCTGGAGTACAAAGTTTTCAGTCAGTGCGCCCTTAAATTCAGTAAACAGGCGGCTGCCTTCACCGAAGGCAGAAGGGGCTAACTGGGCCAGGCGGCGGAGCAGGCCCACATCTGCCAGATATATCTTAAATGCGGACAGGTCATCATAGGCAGATACTGGCAGGCCGGGGGCTGTGCTTCGATAGATCTTATGAACCAGCCTGGCATCCACCAGCCATTGCAGAGCATCTTCGTATTCACGGGCCCTTGCCCCCTTTTTGACTACCTTATAGATAAACTTCTTATTCTCCCTTGCCAGTTGAGACGGTATGGATTTCCAGATCATAGAGATCTTTGGGAACTCGTGGATGTTGGGATGCTTGGCAAAATCACGTTCATATGCATCAAGGATTCCAGACATGGCTTCCTGCATAGCAGAAACATCCCGTGCTTCCGTCCACATGAGCACTGGTTCCGGCATACCGCCGGTGACATAGTACATCTTTAGTTTTTCATAAAGCGGATTGAAGAATGCGTCGGGAATGGGCGCAATGGTATCCATACCTTCCAAATATGCGGCAAGATTTTTTGGCCGCTGGCCAGCATCAGATTCTGCAGGATCCGGTTCACATCTTTGGTGGTCTCAAGAAACTGTTTATATTCTTCGTTCTCATCAAAATTAAAGTAGGCTGTATTTTCATAATACCGTCTGCCGAATTCTCTAAGGGTCCAGGTCTTACCTACCTGGCGCACACCTTTTAAAATCAGCGGTTTGCGGTAGGGTGAATCTTTCCAGTTCAATAGTTTATTCAAAATCAGTCGTTCCATAAAAGCACTCCTTCACACTTTTATTGAATATTTTGTGATTATAATCACTTTTTTATTATATATTAATGTCGTGTAATTTACAATCTATACCATACGGCAGACTCCGTCCGCAGCCTATGAAGCCCAGGGAAATCTTTGCCGCTCATCCTTTCCATTTTTTTGTCGGTCTATGCATAAAATATAGGTATGCATGTATTAAATGGCATAAAAATAGACGATGGTTTTGAGCCACCGCCTGTTGATCTGTAAGGGTTTTATCAGCAGTCTGAAGTTGCTTTTGAGTTTTATCAAGCATGGCACCAAACTTATACTCAAGAGCGTACGTATTTGCCAAATGATTTGCTGTTTTGCTTGAAATAGTGAAGACTTGCTGGCAAATCATTTGGCTCGCGGGTATAATAAACTCCGACTTCACAGCACGAAGGGTATCCCATACTTCCTGTGAGCGTTGTTCAATAGCAAGAGTCTTAAAGCCCATTTGTAAGGATTCAAGAAATGCTGATAAGGATATAGAAGAAAAGTTAATACATTAATCCAGCCCGTCTTCTGTTATTCTAAAAGCTCAGGAGGTATTTTAGAATATACTTCATCATAAAGATTATTCCCGGATGAATCAATAATTACGACCATAGGGAAATCCTTCACAGTGAGCTGGCGGACTGCCTCTGTACCCAAATCCTCGTAGGCAATAACATTGGACTCTGTGATACATTGGGATAGCAGTGCCCCGGCACCGCCCACCGCAGCAAAATAAACCCCATGGTTTTTCACAAGGGAATCGGTAATGTAATCGGCTCGTCTGCCTTTTCCAATCACCGCGGACACCCCCAGATCCAGCAATTCAGGGGTATATTTGTCCATTCTAGAAGATGTGGTGGGCCCGGCAGACCCCAGAGGGTGAGAGTCCCGGGCGGGAGTGGGCCCCATGTAATAAATGGCGGCATCAGACAAAGGAATGGGCAGCGCTTCTGATTCGGCCAGGGCCTGATGCATACGCAGGTGCGCGGCATCTCTCGCCGAATAGATGGTTCCTGAGAGGCAGACATAATCACCTGCCTTCAGATTCCGCAGTTTGTCCTTGGTCAGTGGTGTGTTAAGTGTATATTGCATAACGAATATTTCCTTTACTTTTGTGTGCTATATAACTGCTGTCCGATGCCGGCACACGTGACAGCACATGTTCACGGCTACCGGAAGCCCTGCGATGTGCGTAGGGTATGTTTCAATGTGGACAGCCAGGGCTGTATTGCGGCCGCCCAAACCGGCGGGGCCGATTCCGGAGCGGTTGATTGATTCCAAAAGCTCTGTCTCCAGCCGGGCAATGTGAGGCTTGTCCGAATGAGAACCGGCTTCCCGGGCGAGGGCGAACTTAGACAAAATGGCTGCTTTCTCGAAATCCCCGCCAATCCCCACACCTATTACAAAAGGCGGGCAGGCATTGGGGCCCGCGTTTAAGGCTGTGGATAAAATTGCCTTTTTCACGCCCTCCAGTCCGTCGGCGGGTTTCAGCATGAACAGCCTGCTCATGTTTTCACTGCCGAAGCCTTTCGGGGCCGCGTGAATGGTTATCTGGGTGCCAGGCACAATTTTCATATGGATGACAGCAGGGGTATTATCATTGGTGTTGGTACGGAGCAAGGGATCGGATACAACGGATTTGCGTAGATATCCTTCTGTATAGGCTTCCCTCACACCCTGGTTCACTGCCTCTGTCAAATCGCCGCTGGATATATGTACATCCTGGCCGATTTCCAAAAAAACTACGGCCATGCCAGTATCCTGGCAAATGGGGATAAGCTGCTCCCCCGCAATGCGCAGGTTATCCTGCATGTCGCCCAGAATTTTCCTGCCCAGGTCAGAGGTTTCAGAGGCTTCTGCCTGGCAGATGGCCTGTCTCATATCTTCTGTTAGAAAATAATTGGCATCACAGAACAGCTGCTTTACCGTCTCTCGAATGGTTTCGGTATGTATGATTCGTAGATTCTCCATAAGAATTTTCCCCTTATATATCTTCTTTCGATCAATGAAAACAGTTTCGCAGATGATCTAATCTTTTTGCAAAGAGGTCAAATGCGGGCGACACCAGATTTCCTGGCAGCCTCTGCGACCGCCGTGGCAACAGCTTTTCCCACACGGGGGTCGAATGCCTGGGGAATAATGTAATTCTCATTCAAATCCTGGTCGCTGATCAGTTCGGCCAGAGCCAGCGCCGCCGCCATTTTCATCTCATCATTAATATCTTTTTACTTCGATTTTTCCGTTCCAGTCATAGTGTAAGCGCAAGGACTCTTTCGCGTAATCCATAATTATTCTCCTCTATAGAAGTTATACTTAAATATGCAGTTTTGAATGACAAAATACAATTGATAAAATCCGAACAATAAGTTCATATAACGAACATCATACTTGCATTTTATCATATATTCCATGTCATTGTCAATAAAAAATATTAATAATAGGTGCTTGACATAGTACATATTTTACTATATGATGTTCGCATTATGAATTGCTTGTTCGAAGAATAGGAGGTTATGCGAGGGAGGTAAGGTATGTATCCGATCGTGAAGAAAAGACAATTATCGGAAAAAATTTTTTTGATGGATATAAAAGCTCCTATGACCGCCAGAGCCTGTCTGCCTGGACAGTTTGTGATCGCGGCCATAGATGATAAGGGGGAACGGATTCCGCTGACGATCTGTGATTATGACAGGGAAGCCGGCACAGTGACAATTGTGTTTCAGATTGTGGGGGCTTCCACCTGGAAAATGGCAGGACTTGAGGAGGGGGACGCGTTTTTCGCATTTGCCGGACCTCTGGGCAGATGTTCAGAGCTGATAGAGGAAAATTCTGAAGCCCTGAAAAGGAAGCGTATTTTATTCGCAGCCGGTGGTGTTGGAGCGGCTCCGGTGTATCCCCAGGTGAAATGGCTTCACAGCCAGGGGATTGAAACAGAATGTGTGATTGGAGCCAGGGACAGTTCCCTGATTATCCTGGAGGAGGAGATGCGTCAAGTGGGGCGTGTGCATATAACCACTGATAACGGCAGCCGGGGATTCCACGGAAATATCAATGACTGCATTCGGAATTTGATTGAAGAAGAACATAAGCAATATGATCTGGTCATTGCGATTGGACCGCTGGTTATGATGAAATATGTCTGCCTGATTACGAAAGAGTATAAAATCTCCACAATTGTCAGTATGAATCCTATTATGGTCGATGGTACCGGCATGTGCGGCGCCTGCCGCCTGATGGTAGACGGCCAGGTGAAATTCGCCTGCGTGGACGGGCCGGAGTTCGACGGGCATCTAGTGGATTTTGACCAGCTTATGCAGCGGCAGAGTATGTATAGTACCCAGGAAGGACGGGCCATGCTGAAGATTCAGGAAGGGGATACCCATCACGGAGGCTGCGGTAATTGCGGGTCATGACAGATTTTGAGAGGAGGTACTTATGTCCTTATTAGAGAGAGTTCCGGTAAGAGAACAAAAGCCGGAGGATAGAGCAAAGAATTTTGACGAAGTATGTTATGGATATAATGAGGATGAGGCAAGAAAGGAAGCAGAAAGATGTCTTGGCTGCAAAAAGGCAAAATGTGTAGAGGGCTGTCCGGTAGGCATTGATATCCCAGGTTTTATTGAAAAACTCAAACAGGGATGTCCTGTGGAGGCATATCAGATTATCAGCCAGTACTCTGCCCTTCCGGCCGTCTGCGGACGGGTCTGTCCTCAGGAAAGCCAATGTGAGGCAAGGTGTGTGCGCGGTAAGAAAGGCGGCCCGGTGTCCATCGGGAAATTGGAACGTTTTGCCGCTGATTATGCCAGAGAACATGGCATTCATCCGCAGAAAACCGCAGAATCCAATGGGAAGAAGATTGCGGTGATCGGCTCCGGACCGGCCGGACTTACCTGTGCGGGGGATCTGGCGAGAATGGGATATGAAGTGACGATTTTTGAAGCGCTTCATGAAGCTGGAGGCGTATTGGTTTACGGGATACCGGAGTTCAGGCTCCCGAAAGAGCGGGTGGTAAAAGCTGAGATTGAAAATGTGGAGTCTCTGGGCGTTTCAATTGAAAAAAATGTAATTGTGGGCAAATCCATTACTATTGATGAACTGCTGACAGAAAAGGGATTTTCTGCGGTATTTATTGGTTCCGGAGCCGGTCTGCCCAAATTCATGGGAATTCCGGGTGAAGCGGCAAAAGGGGTTTTCTCCGCAAATGAATATCTGACACGAAATAATCTGATGAAAGCATTCCATGAAGATTACGATACCCCTATTATTTCAGGCAGGAAAGCGGCTGTTGTAGGCGGCGGAAATGTAGCTATGGATGCAGCACGGACGGCACTCCGTCTTGGAGCTGAAGTACATATCGTTTACCGGAGAAGTGAGGCAGAACTCCCTGCCAGGGTTGAAGAGGTCCATCATGCCAGAGAGGAAGGGATTATCTTTGATCTTTTGACCAATCCCACGAAGATTCTCACCGATGAGGACGGACAAGTGACAGGCCTGGAATGTATCCGTATGGAATTAGGAGAACCGGATGAGTCTGGCCGCCGGCGTCCCCGGGAAATACCAGGGTCAGAATTTATCATGGAAGTGGATACGGTCATCATGTCCCTGGGAACAAGCCCAAATCCCCTTTTGTCTTTTACTACAGAAGGATTGGAAGTGAACCGCTGGAAATGTATTGTAGCAGATGAGCAAAATGGTGCAACCAGCAAAGAAGGTGTATTTGCCGGCG
>Ga0137308_100664_pt1 | contig 49560 bp, 31 predicted proteins | sample Inofrocosms_June_FD_97181 | JGI IMG/M metagenome (GOLD analysis project Ga0137308, IMG submission 97181) | Mouse cecal microbial communities from Vienna, Austria - N-Acetylneuraminic and N-Acetylglucosamine D2O microcosms_June | ecosystem: Host-associated > Mammals > Digestive system > Large...
AAGCACAGGACGTGGCCGTGAAAACCAACCTGCTCTACGACGCGGTGCTCACACCCAATATCGGCGTCGAGGTAGGCGTAGCCCCCAAGTGGACAATCGACGTCACCGGCCAGCTCAACGCGTGGACCGTCAACGAGCACTACTGGAAGCACTGGCTGGCGCAGCCCGAAGCCCGCTACTGGTTCTGCCAGCGCTTCGCAGGCCACTTCGTGGGCGCGCACGCCCTCGGCGGCCAGTTTAACGTCGGCAACCTCGACATACCCGTCGATTTCCTCGGCACCGACTTCCACAAGCTCAAGGATTACCGCTATCAGGGCTGGATGGTTGGCGCCGGCGTGGCATACGGCTACTCGTGGATTCTCGACCGCCACTGGAACATCGAGGCAGAGATAGGACTCGGCTGGATATATACCCGCTTCGACACCTACCGCTGCGCCAACTGCGGCAAGAAAGTGCGCGAAAACCAGCACCATAATTACTACGGCCCCACCAAGGCAGCCATTAACCTGATATACACATTCTAAGATGAAACGTTTAGCAAACATACTGGCTGCTGTCGCCTTCGCCTCCCCGGCTGTCCTTGCATTCGACATGCAAACCGACAGCACCGACCTCAAGCTCTACGACCTTCAGGTGACAGTCGACGAATCTGCCCGCAAAGTGCGCGTGAAAATCGACATGAATATGAAGGACTACAGCGTTGGCAGCGAACGCGAAATAGTGTACACACCCGTGTTGCTCGCCTGCGACGGATCCGACAGCCTTGCCCTTCAACCCATAACCATAGCGGGCCGTACCCGCTGGTATACCTACCTGCGAAACGGCTTTCTTGACGGCGGCGATGCCCATATATACCGCGCAGGCACCAAAGCGCGCGCGCACTACGACGAAGAGTTCGCTTTCGAGCCGTGGATGGGTGCCTCCAACCTCGAGATGCGGGCCGAAACCGCCAACTGCTGCGACAAGCCCGAACGCCTGCAGGGTCCCTCGCCGGCCGGCAACATACCGGTGGCCGATATCCGCACAGGGCGGCCGCAGCTCGATGTCGACTTCATATTCGCCCCTCCGGTCGATGCCGGGCCTGTGGTGAAGAGCCTGCAGGGCAGCGCGTTCGTTACCTTCGTGGTGAACCGTACCGAGCTGAAGCCCACCTATATGAACAATACCGCCGAGCTCAACAAGATAATACGCTCCATCGACTATGTGCGCAACGACACCGACGCCACTATCACGCGCGTACATATCAAAGGATACGCCTCGCCCGAAGGCCCGTACGGAAACAATGTGCGCCTCGCCACAGGCCGTACGGAAACGCTGCGCCAATATGTGCGCGACCTCTACAGCTTCCCGGACACGACTATTACCTCGAGCTTCGAGCCGGAGGACTGGGCCGGACTCCGGAGCTACGTGAAGGACTCGATGAACTTCGACATCAAGCACCGCGCCGAGATACTCGACATAATCGACGGACCGCTCGACCCCGACAGCAAAGACCACGCGCTGAAACGCGAGTACCCCGCTGACTACGCCGTGATTCTGAAGCAGATATATCCTTGGCTACGCCACTCCGACTACACCGTGACATACTCCATCAAGACCTATACCACGCTCGACGAGATACGCCGCGTGTACGCCGCCGACCCCACCCGCCTTCGCAACGTCGACTTCTACACCCTGGCCCAGAGCTACCCCGAAGGCTCCGACGAATATTGCGATGTGTTTGAAACCGCCGTCGAAGTATATCCCGACGACCCGATGATAAACCTCAACGCTGCCAACATAGAGATGCGCCGGGGACAGTTCGACGCCGCCCAGACCCATCTTCTCAAAGCAGGCGACACCCCTCAGGCAAGCTATGCCCGAGGCATACTCGCAGCCAAACGCGGCGATTACACCGAAGCCACCAAGCGCTTCGGCATAGCGCGCGACGGCGGCATAGAAGCGGCAGACGAGGCCATCAAGCGAGTGAACGCCATCATCGGCCACCGCTCGGTAACACTGCGCATAAAGCCCCAATAACGCCATCTGAAAAGACGAATTTAACAAACCAATCAACACAATATGAACACAATCTCAAAAATCCTCTTGGGCACAGCCATACTGGCTCTCGGAGCATGCTCCGCCGACGAGCCTACGCCTGCGCCCGGCCCGGACGTGCCTACCGACGGCAAGTCCACGATGTTCATCGACGTAAACATCACCTCCAACGCTACCGGCCGTGGCACAGACGGCGGCTGGCAGCACGGCATCGAAAGCGAGCACGACGTTAAAAATGCCTACTTCTATTTCTTCGACAAAGACGGACGCTTCGTAACCCAGGCAACAGTATGGGACGGCGGAAACGAATCAGAAGGAACAAGCTCGAACGTCGAATACCTCGGCAACAACACCCTGATTCTCCGTGGACTTAACAAAGACGCCCTTCCCAAATATCTGATAACTATACTCAACAAGCCCGCCGATTTCGAGCCGGCAAACACCATCGAGGCAACCGCCGAGAAACTCGTCGGCATTACTTCCGATGCAAACGGCAAAGAAGTGTTCGTGATGTCCACCTCGTCGTTCGGCGCCACGCAAGAAGCGATTAGCGCCGGCTTGTACGACAAAAAATATCCCTACGCCAACAAACTCAAAGACGAGAACTTCCGCACAGACGAAGGCACGTCTGAAGGCTACGACGCCAACCGGGTAAACATCTACGTAGAACGCCTTGCGGCCAAGTTCTCACTCTCTATCGCCACTAACACCGACGTATTCCCTGTAGATGTAACCATCGCAGGCGAAATAAACGACCAGGAGGGAAGCGCCCCATCGGGACACACCAAACTCTACGTCAAAGTATACGGATACGGACTTACCGGAACTGAAAAACAGTCGTATATCAGCAAGAAAATCGACGGATTCTTCGATAAAGCTCCTTTCACAGCAGACGGAGCTATCCCCAACTGGTGCGACTGCTCCAACTTCCGCTCCTACTGGGGCCAGTCGGTACACTACGGCAAGCAGATTTCCATCAACGATGCCAACGAGTTCACCCTCAACTACACCACTTACGAAGAAGCAATGGTGAAGCCCGGCACACCGATATACAGCACCGAAAACACCAATATAGCAGACAATATCCGCGTGGACGCCACCAAGACAAGCGGCCTCGTACCCGCCAAGGTGACCTGCCTGATACTTACCGCACAGGTATTTACCGACGAAGCCTGCACCACGCCTCTTGAACTTGTCGACTTCAACAACACCTACTTCACCCGCCCGCAGTTCCGCAAATACGTGCTGCAGCGCCTTACCGACGGCGGAGGCCTCAACTACTACAAGCGGACCGGAGCAGGCACAGAAGCAGATCCTTACAAATACACCCAGATCAGCGCCGACGACATCGAGCTTGTTGACGGCGACGACGCCACCACCGGCTTTGTCATAGCCAAATGCAAGAAGTCGCTCGAAGGAGTGAACCTCTACCAGAAACTTCCCGACGGAACTTGGTCGGACACACCCATAGCGGACGCCATTGCTAAAATCGAAGCAGAGATGCTCAACGTGGTGAACACCGAAACCACACGCGCCAACCTCTTCAAAGACGGCAAGATGTTCTACTCCGTGCCTATCGAACACCTCAACGAAACACGCGACAAAGAGGAAAAAGCCAAATATCTCGTAAAGGACGAAGCCAACTACGGCGTGGTCCGCAACCACTGGTACAACGTTCATATCAGCAACATCGTCCGCCTCGGTCAGGGCATCTATGATCCCGACGGCGGCGAAGACCACGACCCCGAACCCATCATCCCCGAAAATCCTGAAAACGAACGCTTCGCAGTAGGCGCTCAGATCAACATTCTCTCTTGGAAGATAGTAAACATCAATCAAGACCTCTAACGACCCAACCGGGACGCGGCATGCCGCGTGCATGCCGCGTCCCCTCATTCCTCATTCCTAACTCCTCCTTCCTCATTTTAGTTACCGCAGCCCCGGGGGCCGCGATATATCGCGACCCTACATTACAAATTCCTCATTCCTCCCTCCTCATTTTTTTAAGCTGAAATCACCGAGTTTTCGCTACGAAAACCTCCATATATACAGATAAACCAATCCACACGATGAAGATCAACGCCATAATCACCAAGGCCGTATGTGCCGCCGCGCTCTTTGCGGCAGCCTCCTGCAACAGCCTTATCTACGACTACGAGGGCGACTGCGACCCTCACTACAAGGCTCGCTTCGTTTTCGACATGAACCTGCACTGGGCCGACGCCTTTCCCCACGAAGTCAATGCCGTGACCCTCTACCTCATCGACCCGGCCACAGGCGACATCGTATGGCAGAAAAGTGAGAGCGGCGAAGCACTCAAGACCGGCGAATACATGATGGACCTCGACGTCGATCCCGGCCAGTACCGCCTTATGGCATGGTGCGGCGAAGGTGTGGGCGAAGACTTCATAGTGCCCGACGCCGACCACCACACAGGGCTGACCTGCACACTGAAGCGCGACAGGATTGATGGCGGCCCCGCCTCGGCCGTGATACGCCGCGACATCAAGCGCCTCTACCACGGCGCCATACGCGACGAGCAAGGCAATCTGGCCACCCAGACATTCCCCGACGACGAAGGCACCTACATATACACCATACCCCTTATCAAGGACACCAACGACGTCAACATAGTGCTCCAGCATCTTTCGGGCAAGACTATCGACAAGGACGACTTCACTTTCACAATCACCGACTGCAACGGCTCGATGGACTGGGACAACAGCCTCCTCGACGACGAGATGCTCACCTACTACGCCCACCACAAATCGGCAGGCACGGCAGGCATAGGCGGCGGCGACTCCAACCCCGAAGGCCGAGCCATAACCTCGGTGAGCGCCTGCGTGGCAGAGCATACCGTGGCACGCCTCGTCAAAGGGCAGGACATGCGCGTGAAGATATACAACAAACGAGGCGAAACGAGTGTAGACATTCCCCTGATCGACTACGCCCTCATGGTAAAAAGCGCGCACTACGCCGACATCTCCGATCAGGAATTCCTTGACCGTCAGGACAAATACGACATGGTGTTCTTCCTCGACGAAGACGGCAACTGGCAAACGGCGCATATCTACATACTGTCGTGGAAAATCGTAATCCAAAATACCGACCTCTGATGACAAAGACCTTTCTCCACTATATCTGCGCGGCATCGCTGCTATTGGGGGCATCGGCCTGCTCCTCATCCGGAGCCGACGAACCGACGCCGGACGGCGGCAGCCAGCTGCCCTGCCATATGAGCGTGGTGCTGGTGCTTGCCGACCAAGCGTCGGGAAACGCCACTCCCGAAGGCGACTACGATGCCGGGCAAGGCTACGAGAACTACATAGACCTGCGCCTGCCCGCCCCCGACATCAAGCTCTCGCTCTTTGAAACCGACAACACCTATGCCGGCGACATAGCCAATCCCGTGGTGACAAGCATGGACTACGACGGTAAAGGCTCCAAGACATACCTGCTCGAATTCGACCTCAGCGAGGAGTTCTACAATAAGTTCAACGGCCGCTCCTTCAAGCTTATGATGCTGGCCAACTTCAACCACCGGTTCCCCTCAGCCTATACCACCCTCACTGCCATCGGCGACAAAGGGCGCAGGTACACGGCCAAAGACCTGCCCGGCCCCGTGCTGCAGCAGGAAGACAAGATAGCGATGTACGGCGTGAGCCAGTACGACAACGTGGCTTTCGAGGCCGGCGCGCGCATATCGCTCGGCAAGCTCCACCTTATCCGCGCCCTTGCCAAGGTAGAGGTATTCGACTCCGAGGCGTCCACCATGCCCATACAGACAGTGGAGCTGACACGCCACAACACCCTCTCCTACTCCGTCCCTGAAGGCGTGCTACACCAGAACGACTATGTAAAGGGCAGCTACGACGATGATTACATAGCCCACGTCACTACCGACGCGGCATATGAAACCGCCGGCCCGGTACCGTTCAGCTACACCGAAGTCGACGGAAAGCGCCACTACATAATCTACGTTCCGGAATACGCCAATCTTGGCGCCGACGGCAACCCGCGCCCCGAGGCCGAGCGCGCCCGGCTCAGGGTAAGCTATAGCGACGACCGCATTTTCTACGTCGAGTTCCGACGCTCCGACAGCAGCCCGTTCCTCGACATAAGCCGCAACGTGTGGTATCGATTCGCGCTCAACCGCAAAGACGCCCAGATGAGTGTCGAAACGCAGGTTGTGCCTTACGACGAAAAGAACCTCAACATAGGCTTCGGACTCAATTCGGGCCTCAACCTCGTTCCGATTATGGACAGCAACGGCAGGGTGGTATACTATTACGACCCCGCCACCGGCGACTACTACGGCCCCGACCGCAAGACAAAAATACCCAACCCATATATCGACCGCGACCCGGTGACGGGCTGGAACCTGTCGCGCGACATTAACGGCCGATTTGTATGCTACCACGACACCAAGAACGGCAAATTCTACGGCTGGGACAAAAAAACCGAGATTCTGCAGCCAACAGCCAATATCGACCCGGAAACGGGCTGGTACACCATAATCCGAGCAGCCGACAATGTGATACTGTACTATTACGACCAGAACGCATCTGTATGGTACATGCCCGACAAGACAACCAAAGTCGAAGAACCATTCAAATAACTGAGCCATGACCAGAATATACTCTATCATACTCGGCATCGCGGTCTGGGCCGTGTCAATGGCACTGTCGGGCTGCACCGATGATTTCAGATTCGACCCAGAAGGCGAAATCGACGGCAGCACACGCTCCGTGGGTGTGTGCGTGGCTTTCGAGCCGAACGCCGAGTCGCAGGTCGCCTCGCGCTCCGCCTCGGGCCAGTCGATACAGGACATCAACACCCTGCGAATGCTCATATACGACACCGAGGGAAAACTCATATACGACTATACCGCGTACAAGGACAACAAGGGCGGCCACGAGCCTGACGTAATCACCAACGAGGCATACGACGGCAAATCCGACAACCGCCTCCCCGAGGAAATCGACCTTCAGGACAAGGCAGCCGGCAAACTGACCTATGACCTCAAGATACGCACAGGCAAATACTATATCTACGCCGTAGCCAATGCCGACGACCTCACAACAGCCGAAATCGACACCCGCGAAAAACTCAAGGCCGTAAAAAGGATATGGAACAACGACCCGTCGCACATGAGCGAGAACAGCGAGATGTTCGGCATATTCTCCACCAAGCCCAACCGGAAGGCTTCGGACGACTCGCCCGTAACCATATCGAACACAACCCAGAACCTGCATTGCTGGATTCGCCGCCTGGCATCGAAGGTAACGGTGGCTTTCGATGGCTCAGAGCTGTTCGACAACGTGCAGATATTCATCGAGAACATAGCTATCCGCGACATACCCCGCAGCTGTACCCTCGGAATGCCCAACAAGGTAGGCGAAGGCCTCTCCGGCACAGAGGCCGAAGTGGAGTCACTGCTCTACCCGCTCGGCGACACAGTGTTCATTCAGGACGTTCACGAATCAGGCAAGACGATAGTGCCAGAGAACTTCTACCACATATGCAACGGCGCACACCCCTACCTGGGCATAGGAGCCGACGGAAACGACCCTGCGATTATCGACAAATACCACGCTCCGGCGGCAAAATCGCTGTTTTTCTACGAAAACTTGCAAGGAACAGGCAAGGACAAGCGCCAGGATGCCGACGGCGACAACAAGCTCGACCACCCCGGCCTGTCGCCCGACGACCCATACTATAAGCTCAAGGACGACAAACCGTTCGGCTCATATATCGAGGTGAAAGGCTGGTACCGATGCGTGGCTCCCGACCAGCACGTGAGCGAAGGCCCTATCACCTACCGCTTCATGCTCGGCAAAGACGAAACTACCGACTATAACGCCGAGCGCAACACCCACTACAAGCTCACCCTCTGCTTCAAAGGCTACGGCAACGACGCCGACTGGCATATAGAATACAAGGAGAGCCGCGAAATCCAAGTATCGACGCCTATGTACATTTCCTATCTCTACAACAAGAAGATGATGGCAAATGTGAAAATCACGGGCAAGATGGAAAAAGGATACCGCCTGCGCGCCACTATCAAAGATTGCAGCTGGCGTCCGTGGGGCGACGGCTCCAATTCGTTCCCGACACCAATGAAAGAGGCTTATACCAGCACGCCCACCTATAACGACGGCCCGTGGAACAGCTTCCTCTCGCTCCACCAGACCAACACAATCAAGCTCGAACAGCCGGGTTGGGAAGGCGCTCCGTCCAACAAATTCGACGCCAAACAGTGCATCGACTACAACAGGCAATACTACACAGACAACAGCAAGGGCGAACGATTCTACGAGGTCGAACCGCAAAGCAACGGCTACGACAGCAATGCCGTGGGCGCGTCTGGAATGTACTTCGTGCAGGAATTGGCCAACGACGGCATTGCCACGACGGCGCGCATGTTCTCCATACCGCTGTTCACGCGTGCAAAGGAACTTATGACCAAAACCGGCTTCACCGGCAACAACCCCTACACGTCCTATCCTCGCAACTCCACCATAGAGCTGTGCGTGGTAGACGCATCGGGCAAAGTCGTGCCTGATTTTGAACCGGTAAGCATCAACGTAATCCAAGTACGCCGCATTATCAACCCCAAAGGCGTGTGGCGCAAATCGGGCAGCACCGAGGGTTTCCACGTGCAGCTTGCCCGCATAGTCGAATACGGCGACGATGGCTTCCAGCCATTCAAATCCGAAGGCAAGTGGAGCGCCGAGGTAATATCGTCCGGAGCTTCGCCTATAACCCTGACAAGCACACCTGCGGGCAGTGGCAGCGGCAATGCAAGCCAAAACGGCGTATACCGCATCGAAGGCGAGTCGGAACACCCCATCGACTTCCGCATAAACTTCAACGGCACCGACGGCTGCGCCATAGTGCGTGTGCGCTACCACAACTATACCTGCGAGCACGACATCTACTGCCGCGAGGGCTACGCCCCGATAGATATTACGGGAGAGGGCAAGCAGTGGTGGCCGTCGTACAATGTGGACCACTTCGTCAACGGCAGGGCCGAATACACCAAATCGCCGCTGCAGGAAGGCTCGCTGTTCCGCCGCGAGAACTACACCGCCATACTCGCCTCGAACAACCACAAATACGGTCTGGGCGTCGCTCCCGGCACTTTCGACGTGATAAATCCTGACGGTACCCGGGGCACAGCGACATGGAGCGGCATCACCCCTTCTGTAAATACACAGGCACAAGCCGACGGACAGACCTACAGCCGCTGGACCATCACCAACCCGGACGAACACATCGCCACGGGCGCGGACTTCTACACACTTATAGCAAAGAATGCCAACGATATCACCTTCCACATTAACAAGGCTTACGGAGTGCTGTACGGCGACGGCGCCACCGAAACACAGATGACTACCGACGCGGCCTACGGCTATGACAGGACAGACGGCGCCGACGACCCGCGCGGCATGAGAGGCGTGTTTGTGTTCAACTCGGAAAACTGCCGACAAACCTTCTTCCCGATAGGTTTCAGCGGCTACGGCCACCGCAAGTCAGCGGGCGGATGGGCAAACAACGATCCCGACGGCGCACTTCGATATGCTAGCCGCAGCGAAGCTATGGCAAGCGGTCTTGATTTAACGCCGCTGTTTTTGGACCTCTACCGCCGCCCCGGCGCTGTGTACTGGCTTGAGCACCTGTATAACCCGATGCCTACTATAGCCAATAGTTCGGGCAATTCCTACCAAGACAACTCTAAATCCTGCGCTTTCGATATGAACTTCTTCACTATGAGCTTCGAAGGCTATGGGGGACTTGACGCCGTTCCCGCCGCAGATGCAGCCAGAAGCCACGGCTGCTTCATACGCACGGTGAGATCTACCCCCCCCCACCGTTAAAATACTGATTCTCAGAATACTAAAAACTCTATGTTCCGTAATTGCCTGATAGCTGCGCTATCGGTGCTGATTACGGGATGTAGCAGCACCGACGGGCCGGTTCCGCCCGAAGAAAACAGCGGTGACTATCTGCGCCTGTCGCTGGTAATGAGCGAGGCATCGCGCGCCGAAAGCCATCCCGACGAAACAGCCCTCGACGCCGAAAACGGCGTTTCCGACATAACGGTGTTCTTTTTCAACGGCGCAGCGGGAGTCAATTCCGCCGCCATAACACCCTTTTTCAAGGCCATATACGTCGACAAAGGCTTCATAAGGACGGCCAATTCGATAAAGGTCGATGTGCCCATCGGCGAAGAATACGAATTTCTCGACGGCGACCGCATAGCCGTGGCCGTAAACATGGGCGACCTGAGCGGGTTTGCCTCTCTCGGCGACTTGCAGCAGCACATACCTGCGGCAGCGTGGCAGTCACTGTCGCAAGGCTCGCCTTCGGGCTGCTCGCGCTTCACAATGGCATCGGCCTACGACACCGACGGCGCCATCTACCGCCAACCCGACGTCGAAGGAAAGAAACGCTACACGGCGAGCGCGAGCGTGGAGCGCACCTGCGCCCGCATCGACCTCGGCTATGACGCCGCCCAGGAAAAAGCCGCATACATCGAATATTCCTCCACGGCCAAAGGCAACGGCATTGCGGAGAACGGGCGCGTGCACCTCTACGGACTGTCGCCTGTCAATGCGATGCAACAGCCGTCGTACGCGCTCAAACGCGTAAGCAACGGCCTCTCCGACGATTATTCCTGCTTCGACACCTGGCACTACACCGGCACCCTCCCCAAAGACGGCGCCAGGCCCGCCGCATACGTCATAGAGCCGCACACAGCCGCCAAAACGGCCCGGGCTGCCGTGGCTGCCGACTGGTACGGCGGCACAGCGTCCGCAACGCTCTCGAAATCAGCGTGGGACTCCGACCTGAACATAGCCACGCTGCTGCGCGACGACAAAATAAAGTTCGCAGCCGACGGCGGTCGAGCCGTCGTGGTATCATACACCAACGAAAACACCCAGCACTACAGCGCCCACAGCAAGAAATGGCTCACGGGGCTGCTGCTCCGCGCCGTCTTCGTGCCTAAGACTGTATATTCCGACGGCTCGGCCACAACACCCGCCGCCTACACCGCCGGACAGACATTCTACCGCTACCGCCCTACCGACAGCAGCACCTCCGAAGACGAGCGCGTGCTATACTTTGCAAGCGCCGACGCCGCCAGTGCATATTCAGCCGCCCACCCCGCCGACGGCGCCGAAATCACGGAATACGCGCAGGGACGCTGCTTCTACCATATGTGGCTGCGCCATACTGTAGAGGAGCGCGACCCGGCCATAGTGTTCCCCATGGAGTACGGCATAGTGCGCAACCATGTGTACCGGGTGCGTTTCAACTTCCACGGCGCCGGAACACCCACGCCCGACATCGAAGGTCCTGAAAACGCCGAGGCCGCCATATATGTAAGGCCCTGGAATGTATTCCGCCACGAGCAAATCATACTCTGACACCTATGAAAACCAGTCATATCAGCATACTAACAGCCATAATTGCGCTTATATGCAGCGCCTGCTCGGCCGACGAACCACGCCCCGCCGACAACACTGCCGCACCCACCCTCACCATCAAGACGCGCGCCCCGCAGGCCGGAGCCTCTGAAAAAGAGCTTATCAACACATGGTGGATAGCCTTGGTAGATGCCTCGGGGACGGTGAAGCACATATTCGACCGCCCCGCCGACAAGGCCGACGCCACCGACTACGAGGAATTCAAGATGACGATACCGCGCGGCACATACACCGTGTATGCCTTCGCCAACATAGCGCGAGGCACCCACGGACTCGACTTCACCATCGGAGCCACGGCGCCCGACCTTTCCAAAAGCACCTGGAGCGAAGTCGGAGCCATAGGCGACGCCATTCCTATGACGGGCGTGCTGCGCAACGTGGCTTTCAAAGGCGTGGCAAGCGACAACATCACCATCGAGGTTGTGCGCCTGTGGGGCAAACTGAGCTTCGAGTTTACCACCGACGCCTCGCGGCCCGTTACTGTAAAGAAAATCACCATGACTCCGGCTCTCACCAAGGCCGTAAGCCTTATGCCGGACTACACCACCCTCGGGAAGGCTCCGAACCTGCCCGAAGGCACGGTCTGCACCGCGCTCGAACACGCGAGCGCCCTAAGCATTGCCAAGGGCGACGCTGCCGCCACAGAAAGCTTCTATGTGCTTGAGTCAACGGCCAAGTCGCACGCCACGGGACGCTACCCTCTCGCGTTCGACCTCGAATATGCCGACGGCACCACCCGCACCGTCAGCGCCCTCGCCTACCAGCTCGGACACATCAACCGCAACGACCACGTAATCATTCCCGTGCTGCTTACCGACTGGCTCATAGACCTCGACGTGCAATTCTACCCGCCCATCGGGGGCTATCCGGCAGTGATGCTCGAAAGCAAGGGCGAGGAATACTTTGCGAGCTTCGGCTCGTCGGGCCGCTTCGTGATACGCCCCACCGTGACCACCGCCTCCGGCAGCATCGTGGCCGACAAGGACATCGATATCGCCATAAGCACCTCCGACCCCTCCGGAATACTCCGCACCGCGCCCTATCGCGACGAGAAGACCCTTGAAATAATCGGCGAAATCGACACCGACCACCTCGGCACAGCCGTCGTCGACCTCGAAATCAGCATCAAAGCCGACGCCCTGCAACACCGCATTCTTCGCAAGTTCTATATCATACGCAAAAACTCATGAAGAAGTTACTCACCATACTCGCACTACTGCTCGGCGTCGCCACGGCGCACGCCCGCACGGCAATGATAACCGATGCCTCGCAGCTAAGCTCGAACGCCACTTCCGACAAGCCGCTGTCGAACCTGCTCGACGGTGCCGAGAACGACTGGGCAAGCACCACCGGCACCACCGGCGGCGAACACCACTACATCGAGGTTGCCTTCCCCGGCGGCTTAGCGCTCAACGGCGAGAACGAGGACATGGTAATATACATACGCCGCTCGGCCACCGACCCTACAGCAGCGCCCACCTCCATGCGAATACTCTACGACAATGGCGGACAGTGGGAGATTCTGGCACACGCCTACTTCCTGTATCGCGGACGCTACACTATGGAGTACTCCGGCCGCATCAACACCGCGCAACTGCAGAGCGGAGTCGACAAGCTGCGTTTTGTCGTGACGGCCAACAACTCCAAAACACTGTCGGCCGACGGACTGCCGGTGCGCCGAATGGTGATGTCGGAATTTCAGATTTACAAAATAGGCCGAACCGAAAACTACTCCGAGCGCCTCGAAGACCGCCTCCGGCTTATATCGGACTACGCCGCCGACTATTACAACCACGCATTCCAGAACACACTCGGCGTGCTCGACCCCCTCAACCACCATCTGTGGGACAGCGCCCCCGACGAAGGAAACAACTACGAGCAGCTTACCGACTGGCCCGGCTGGGAAAACTGGGCAGACGGCAAATGGAATGCCGACACCGAATTTCTCCAGAAAGCCCGGATAACAATGCCGGACTACTCGTGGCTCACCCCGGCAAACGACAAAGACATCGCCACAGGCCGACGCCAACCCACCCACACAATCGAACACGAACTGTACGCCATTCCGGGCGACGTGATAGCCCTGTATCCTTTCTACGACATGGCCGGCACCGACTGCTACCACGAGAATTTCTCGCACTGGTACGACTACAGGACAGGCGGCAACCTCACATACACCGACAAACACAACGGCAAGGTATACCAGCTGCTCGACTTCCTTATCGACCCCTCGGGCATATTCAAGACCAAAGACAACGGATTCTTCGGCGGCACAGCCCTGCCGTCGAACCACATAGCGATGGAAATACACACCGAGGCCGACATGATAGAGTTTGCCCGGCGCGTGAACCAGGGAAAGGAAACCAACACATCGGCAAGGCTTATGGCCGACCTCGATTTTGCGGCATACGGTGCCAATCCCTTCGATCCCATAGGATATAACGAGAGCCCGTACCAAGGCTTTTTCGACGGCAACGGGCACACTATCCGCAACCTCACCATAAGCAACGACTGGGACGCCTCCGGCTTGTTCGGCTGGGCCTGCAACGCCACCATACAGAACTTCGTTCTCGACAGCTCGTGCTCGTTTACAGGCAGCAACTACGTGGGCGTGGTAGGAGCCTATCCTGAAAAAAACGGCTCTCTCACCCTCAGCGGCATCATAAACCACGGCAACATCACCGCTACCGGCGCCGATGCCGGCGGCATATTAGGCTCCTGCCGCAATTTCAACCAGTGGTCAACGGTGAGCATCACCATTTCCGACTGCGCTTTTACCGGCACGATCACCTGCCCGAAATCAAGCGGCAAAATCAACGGCTGGGTGTCGACGTGGACAAATCTCAAAATATCGAACTGTATCATACAGGGCAGCCACAACGGCTCTGACCCGACTGTATCGGTATGCTCGCCTGATACGAAAGTAGATATAAGCAATTGCTATACCTCGGACAGCAACCCGGTAATCAAGCGCGTAAACGATGATGCGACAAGCACCGAAGAGCTTACATGGCTCGAACGCACGCCCTCGGATATGAACACGGCGCAGTTCGTGGAAAAACTCGGCGGCAACTGGCAGACAGGCCCTGCCGGCTTTCCTGCCATAAAAAGCATATCGCACTACGCGACGCGCTACTACGGCACCGTCGGCACCTTCTTCTATCCCCGAAGCCCTTACGAAGAAGAAGGCAAGCTCATATCGCTTCCCGACGAGTACGTTATCGCAGCCGATTTCGCCCAGGACTTCAGCAGCGAGGCCAACCTGACGGCCAACACCATCATAGAGCCTATAATCAACTACCGCCACATCTTCCGGATAAAGGACGGCGTGGCTTTTGCCGAGGAATTTTCCGGGACTGCCGAAAACAACAAGGCCTACGTGAGCCGGAACAGGCGCTATGTGACGGCAACTGCCGGGAAAGACTTCCAGATACGCCTCGACTCCCCGATGCCGGCGGAGAACACCACCCGCTCCAAGTGGTACTATAAAATCGACGATACCGACTACCGCCGCGTATGCTCGATGAAGATACGAGTGTTCAAAGACGACGTTATGATACAGGACCGCGGAATGGCCGACCTGCTCGACTCCAACGAGTATCCGTGGCCGGGAGTTTATTTCTACCCCAGCGCCCGGTTCTGGGGGCAGGGACACCGCACAATCGACGGCGTGGACTACACGCTTTGCGGCGGCGGAGGCTCATACTTCCGAATGCTCAAATGCGATGCCGCCAACGCCACCGTGGGCCGCTACAAGGTGCAGTTCATAGCCACGGACTACAACGGCAACGTAATCAAGACAGCCGACGGCTCCGGCGAGGACCTCGTAGTGCAGGAACTCGAAATAGACTTCCTGCCCAAGACCGGCGCCGTGATGATAACCGACCAGGAATACAACAGCAAGGAGTACGAGCATGTTACCAGCGCGTATCTCGAAAGCCACTATGGCAAACCGGGCGACAAGGTGGACTTCGACGAATACCGACTGCTCGAAAGCACCGACAACGTTGCCAACCCCTCGATGTATCTACGCGAAACAAACAAGACCTACGGATATAAGTACTACAAGTGGCCTGTAGAGTGGGAAAACTCCAACTACGCTTTCGGCTACAACCGCCGCCATGACTACAACATGTACATGGTGACAAACAACTCGAACACCACTCCTTATCACGAACAGACCAAAAAACACGGTCTGGCCACGAACTACAACAAAGGCGAGGGGCTCTTCGACCGCCTTTTCTACGAAACCAAGGGCGCGCAGCGCGGCTACTACTACTATGTCAACGCCGCTTCAGACCCCGGCATAATGGCGCGTCTGAGCCTCAAGGACTTCTGCGCAGGCTCCACTATCCACGCCTCGGCATGGGTGTCGGAGTTTTCCGGCGGCGAGATAGCCAACCTCGCATTCAACTTCGTTGCCCTGATGGATAACGGCGAGCGTGTGCCGATACACACCCACGTTACAGGCTATCTGCCCGGCGAGCATCTCGGCGAATGGGTGTATGTATACTGCTCGTTCGTGCCAAAGCTTACCGACAAGCCCGACTTCGACCCCTCAAGAGTCGACCACTACGAGATAGAGCTTGACAACAACTGCAAGAGCTCGGACGGCGCCGACTATGCCGTCGACGATATCCGCGTATACTTCGTGAAACCGATCATCTATGCCGACCAGCCCGAGCCTCTGTGCCATAAGAAATCGTCGACCGAGGTCAAGATTTCCGCTCCTTTCGACGTCCTGCTCCAGAGCCTCGGCGAGATAGAGGAAACAAGCGGCGACGGCCACAGCATAGACCTGTACTATACATTTGTCGATAAAAAGAAATACGACACTGCCATAGCCGACGGTAAATCGACCGACGAGGCGTTTAACGAAGCCGCCCTGCTGTACGAGCACCGAGGCGAGGCGCCGGCACGCTACGGCAAGGTGGTGTTCAACTCCGTATTCACCAAAAACGAGGAATACCACTCGGCAGGCGTCGAACTGAGCCAGTCGGCATTCAGGGAAACGGCCGAAAACGGCGACCGCCTGATAGTTTTCAACACCCGTCCTTACGACGAAACCATGCAGACGGGCAAGGAATACTACGTGGCGCTGTACACTCCTGCCGACGCTCTCGACGTGCCTGCCGACGGCCCCGGCTCGGCGCAGTTCCTCATAAGCGACGAATGCTCCAAGGTGACGGTGCTCACTGTAAAGGCATCGCATGTGATAAAGGTAGACGGCGAGGTGCGGAACGAGAACGACATAATCGAGGCCTGCCGCAACCAGTCGCCCGTGATACAGGTAGACCTCTACGGCCAGCGCGAGGAAGGCGGCGAGCTTGAACTGATCGAGGAAAACGCAGTATTCGACTGGTTCGACGGCTCGATGGAAGAGTTTGTAGAAATCAAAAACGACAAAACCGACCTCTGGACCGCCCTCAGCACTTTCCGCGAGCATTTCCCCAAGGCCGAGGACCTCTCCGACGAACCGACCGGCGACTATACCGCCGACATGCGCGACATCATAAAGGAATACAGCAGCATAGACCCCACCGGGCAGAAGCGCCCGCGCCTTGTGCTGCACCGCTCCTCGTATGTATTCCCGCCGCTCAACCTGCCCGACGGACAGACACAGACCAACGCTTACGTGCTTGCCGTGCCGATACCTGTGAGAGAGGGCAATGTCAAAATCTGCACACAGCCCACGGAGGTGAATGTGGTGATACGCAAACGCGCGCCGATGCTCGCCCACGGCATAAAGGACATACCCTATCCGCCGGCCATCAGCGACGTGCCACTCCGCATAAGCCTCGCACAACTCAAATCGGCAGCCACAGCCACGGCCGACGCGGCGGCGCACAACAGGCCCTTGGTGCTTCCGGTGCGCAAGGTATCTCCCGTGAGCGACAATGTGGACGCCATGCGAATACCCGGAGGAGGCTCGCCCATATACCTCGTGCAGACCAACGACCCTGAATACAAGGACCTCCACATCGAAGCCAAGGCCGCCGAGCTGTGGCCGGTAGGCGAGCTACAGACTCTCGACGCCGACCGCAACACCATGGACACCAACCGCATCGGCGCAGTGTTCTACAGCGACAAAATAAGGTTCAAGGAAGGCTATGAGTACCGTATGCGATTCAGCTACGAGGAGGCTGTAGGCACAGGTATTCCCGAAGAAGAGATCTGCTCGGGACAGGTGGTGTTCACCATCAAGGTGGTGCCCGAATACCAGAAATGGACCGGCAAGGGCGAAACGCTGAACTGGAACAACGACAACAACTGGAGCCGCGTGGCATCGGCCGAGCTGCTGCGCGATGCCGACGACGCCTCTGAGCACACCACCGACGGCGCCAACGCCCAGCAATTCAGCTACGCGCCCCTCTACTTCACCAAAACCATAATCAACGCCACAGAAACTACCCCGCATCTTTTCGCCGCCACCGCAAGCGATGTGCAGCTATGGGGCAAAAGCTACCGATGGACTTCCGACCCGTCGGAAAATGCCGAAGCCGGCGATGCCACCCCGCTTGTGCAGTTCGATATGGCCGAACGTGTGGCCGACGGTGAGAACGGCGTGTTCTGCCGCCCGTGGTACGCCCATACCTGCGAGCAGATTCATTTCAATTCCGGCTCCGAGATAATGAACCAGCAGCATCTGGCATACGACAAGGCGTGGGTTGACATCGAAACGACCGTTTCGCGCTGGTACACGCTGGCATCGCCGCTGAAAGGCGTTGTTGCAGGCGATATGTACCTGCCCACGTCCGATGCCCGCCAGAGCACTCCCCTCTTTGCCGACATTCGCTTCGACAAAGACGTGAACGACCGTTTCCACCCGGCGGTATTCCAGCGCTCGTGGGACAAGGGCGAGGCCACGGTATACGAAATCGGCGGTTCGTCAAGGCCGATGGCCGTTGCGGCGACATGGAGCTTCGCCTACAACGACGTGAACGAGGCATATCCTGCCGGAGAAGGCTTCTCGATAAAGACCGACCTCTCGGGAGTCGGCACAGCAGGCACCACAGCCCTGTTCCGCCTTCCCAAGGCCGACACTTACTATGACTATTACAGCGAGGACCAAGGCACCGCCGGCACACGCACCGAAGTGCGCTCAGAGCCGTCGTACCGCCTCAACGACGTTTCGTCGTCGATAACACTGCGTCGGAACACTGCCGGGAAGTACTTCCTTGCGGGAAATCCATTTATGGCGCATATCGACATGGCTGAATTTCTGAGCGAAAATGCCGGGGCGATAGAGCCTAAATACTGGATACTCACCGACGATGCCCAGGGAGCCGCCGTATTCGACCCGTCGACAGGAGATTTTGAGGGCACCATAGCCGACGCTGGCAAGCTTGCCCCGATGCAGGGATTCTTCGTGGAAGCTAAAGCGGAAACCGACGCGCTGACACTCCGGTTCACCGAGGACATGCTCGCAGTCTTGCCCGGCACGACGCTCGCCCGCTCCGCAGATACCGAAGGCCCGGCAGGCCTAATGATACTGGCTGAAACAGGCGACGACGCACAGTCGTCGGCACTGGTGCGCATCTGCGCGGACAGCGAGCCTGGCTACGAACCTGCCGAGGACGCCCGCCTGATAACGGATAACTCGCTGGCGGCGCCGGCACGCGTGTACACCATCGGCGGCAACACGGCACTGGCCGTGAACAGCCTGCCCGCCATAGCACGCACCGAAATCGGCGTGGAGGCAGCCGACACCGCAAGCACCACCCTGCGCTTCCTCGGAGTTGACGAAACCCTTGGCCTGATGCTGCTCGACGCCGAGAACGGCCACAGCGAGGTACTGTACGACGGCATGGAGTACCGCATCGACGGCCCGGCGCGCGGACGCCTGTTCATAACCGGCGAAATCGCCGCCGCAGGCAATGCCGAAATAAGCATTATCGGCACAGAGCAGACCGTGACTGTGAGCACTCCCAATATCGAAGGCTCGCTCGACGTGCGCGTGTACGACACCATGGGACGCCTCGCGGCTGCGGCCACCGACTGCGGAACTTCGACGACATTCACGCTGCCTCAGGGCATCTACATAGTCGAAGCCTCCGACTCATTCACAACGTCCACTGCCAAGATTCTACTTAGATGAGGATTGCGGCCATACTTCTTGCAATAGCTGCAAACATAGCCCCCGCCATTGCGTCCGAGCCATCGGACGCAGCCGGCGAGGGCGCTTTGCTTGTGTTCGAGCAGCGCAGTCTGCAACTCGGAGTGTTCGACCGCGACTCGGTGCAGACCGGACGCTTCAAGATATACAACCGAGGGGACGAGCCTCTTGTCATCAGGAGCATATTCACCGACTGCGGCTGCACAAAGGCCCAATACGAGCGCAAGCCTGTAGAACCGGGCGATTCGGCATATATAACGGTGCGTTTCGACGGGCGAGGACGAGCGCACGGACGCATTCGCAAGGCTGTGCGGATACGAAGCAACACCCGCGACGGAGGCTACTCCACCGGCTTTGTCGACGGCACAATAAGCCGCCCTACACGCCGGTGAACACATCGCGGGTATGACATAAAAAAGTCGAGATAACGGTTTTTGCTCACACGTTATCTCGACTTTCTTTTTTTCTTACCCTGCTACTTGGATACCGGGAGGGAGTTGGTGGTAATCATATCCACGCCGTACTCTATCAGTTCGGCGGCCCGTTCGGGCTTGTCGACCGTCCAGCAGTTAACCTTGAGGCCGATATTGTGGAGGCTGTCGACAGCTGTCGCCGTAAGAGCCGTGTGCGCTATATCGACGTCCAGACGGAGGCTGTCGCACCACGCAAAACTGTCGCGCCACTTGGCCCCGCCAAGAAACTGGAGCTTGACCTCGGGGTAATTGGTGTGGATATACTCCAGCACCGGCTTCATCGATGTGAGAATCACACACTCGCGGGTAAAACCGAGGCTGTCGATTTCGGCCATCAGCGCAGGCACGTTCGAGCAGTCCTTGGAGTTTACGCCTGTACCCCATTTAAGCTCTATAACCGGGCGCACGCCTCCTTGGCGGCATATGTCGAGGAATTCGGCGAGAGTGGCCAAACGGGCGGTGTAGGGCTTTCCGAGGCGTGTCTGCCGTAGGGTGTCGGCACGAAGCTCGTCGAGAGTCGACTCGGCCACCACCCTGTTGCCGCCAAGACGGCGGGTGTCTTCGTCGTGGCAGAGCACGAAGCGGCGGTCAGAACTTACGCGGACGTCTGTTTCGAGCCAGCCATAGCCTTGTTTCACGCCGTTGAGGAATGCTTCCTCGGTGTTCTCCACGCCCCATGCGCTGCCTCTGTGGCCCACATATTCGAGCGGAGAAGCAGCCGTGGCGGCAGTAGCTGCAAGGAGGGCGATAATTGTGTACTTTTTCATTTTTATTAGGTTTAGAGGTGGTTAAGTGGTTAAGTGATTAGGTGGTTAGACAAGCTTGGAGAAGCCCGGAGGGAGCGGGCAGGTGAAGTTCATGTCGCGACGCGTCACCGGGTGCACGAAGCGGAGAGTCTGCGCATGGAGTGCAAGGCGGTGTATCGGCGAAGGGCCGGAACCGTAGCGCCTGTCGCCCGATATGGGGTGGCCGGCGTCCTTCATATGCACGCGAATCTGGTTTTTACGGCCTGTGGCAAGGCTGAGTTCAACCATTGAATAAAGTCCGCGCGAACGTATGGTCTTATAGTATGTGACAGCGAGCTGTCCCTTGGAGGGATCGTCGGTAGAGTATACCTCGTGGGCCGAGTTCTCGGCAAGATAGCTGCGTATTTCTCCTTCGGCCGGCTCGAGAGGACCGTTTGTAACCACGGCGACATACCTGCGTTCCAGCACCATATTGTTCCAGTTATGCTGCATGGTTTCTTTTGCAGCCATAGTCTTGGCAAACATCATAAGGCCGGAGGTGTCGCGGTCAAGCCTGTGGACGATAAAGAGCTTGTTGCGCGGATCCTTGCGCTTCACATAGTCGCGAAGAAGCGAATAGGCCGTGCCGTCCTTGATTTTGTCCGTACCCATCGAGAGCAGGCCGTAACCTTTGTTGACAACTATTATGTCATCGTCCTCGTATACGATTTTGAGCCTCGGATTATAGAATGTCTGGAACTCGCGGGTGGTGTTGACCTTGACGGTCTGTCCCGGTTCGAGTTCCTGGTCAAAACGCGTGGTCACATTGCCGTCGACCATCACCTGGTTGTATTTGAGATAGTCTTTGACAGTTGTCTTGCGGCTGTCGGGCATTGCTGCGAAGAGGAAGTCGAGGAGTCGTCCCGGCGCACCTTCTGCTACGGGAAATTCTATTATATTGTCGGGGCGGAACGAGCCCGGGCGAGTGCCCGGTTTGTCGGCCAAAGGTTTGCGGCGTGGCATTATTGGGAGTTAGGAATTATTAATGAGGAATGAGGAATGAGGAATTTGTAATGTAGGGTCGCGGTAACTAAAATAATGAGGAAGGAGGAAGGAGGAATTGTAATGTAGGGTCGCGATATATCGCGGCCCCGGGGACTGCGGTAACTAAAATGAGGAAGGAGGAATTTGTAATTGGGAATTTTTATTTTTTTGAGCGCTTCGATTTGCGGGCGGGCGCGGCGTCGGCTTCCTCTATTATCTTGCGGCACTCTTCGAGGCTGAGCTTGGCAGGCTCGGCTACCGTCTTTGGTATCTTGTAGTTCTTGCCCTTATAGGCTATGTAGACACCGAAGCGGCCATTGAGTATCTGGAGATCGGGATCTTCATCGAATGTTTTGGCCACTTTGTTGGCATCGGCGCGGCGTTTGTCCTCAATCAGCTGCACGGCTTGCTCGAGAGTAAGCTCGGCAGCGGCGTATTCAGCCGGGATTGACACAAACTTGCCGTCGTGGCGCACATAAGGGCCGAAGCGGCCTATGGCTACCTGCACGTCTTTGTCCTCGAAAGTGCCAAGCGCGCGGGGGAACTCGAAGAGTTTCAGGGCTTCTTCAAGCGTTATCGTGGCCATCGACTGGCCCTGCAGCAGCGACGCGAAGCGCGGCTTCTGCTCGCTGTCGGAGTCGCCAATCTGCACCACGGGGCCGAAACGGCCTATCTTGACGCACACAGGCTCGCCGGCACTGTCTTCACCAAGACGGCGCTCGCCGAATTTGGGTCCGCTCTTGATAGTGAGGGCCTTGTCGACCGACGGGTGGAACAATGCGTAGAACGTTGATATCTCGTCCTCCCACCTGAGGTCGCCTCCGGCAATTTCGTCGAATTTCTCCTCTATTCGCGCCGTGAAGTTGTAGTCGAGTATGTCGGGGAAATACTCTGTCAGGAAGTCGTTGACTATCGAGCCTATGTCGGTAGGTATGAGTTTGCCTTTTTCAGAGCCTGTTGTTTCCGAGCGCGTTTCTGCCTTGAGCGGCTCGCCCGGAAGCAGGGTGAGAGTGCTGAAATTACGGCGCACGCCTTCACGCTCGCCGCGCACCACGTACTCGCGCTGCTGTATGGTGGAGATGGTTGGGGCATAGGTCGACGGACGACCGATGCCGAGCTCTTCCATCTTCTTGACGAGCGATGCCTCGGTATAGCGCGGAGGCTGCTGGGTGAAGCGCTCCACGGCGTCGATTTCGACATATTCGAGCGCTTCGCCGGACGATATGCGCGGCAGTATGTCGGCATCGAGTTCGGCGTTTTCGTCGTCGTGTCCTTCGATATATACCTTAAGGAAGCCGTCGAATTTTATGGTTTCGCCGGTGGCGGTGAAAATATCGTCCAAGCTGTCGGCTATAATCTCGACGGTTGTCTTTTCTATCTCGGCGTCGGCCATCTGTGAGGCTATGGCGCGACGGCGTATGAGAGTGTATAGGCGTTTTTCCTGGGGGGTGGCGTCGTCGAGGGTTTCGCGGTCGACGTATGTGGGTCGTATTGCCTCGTGCGCTTCCTGCGCGCCCTTGCTCGATGTGTGGTAGCGGCGCACCTGGAGGTATTCCTTGCCGAGGGTGCCGCTGATTTGGGCCGAAATGGCAGCGACGGCGTCGTCGGAGAGGTTGAGCGAGTCGGTACGCATATATGTGATGTGTCCGTTCTCGTAGAGGCGCTGTGCCACCATCATGGTCTGCGACACGGTGAAGCCGAGCTTGCGGGCGGCCTCCTGCTGGAGAGTCGACGTGGTGAAGGGAGGTGCCGGCGATTTCTTGACGGGACGCACGTTGACGTCGCCGACGCGGAACGATGCGTCGCGGCAGCTGTCGAGCAGGGCGCGGGCGTCGGCCTCCGTGGCAAGCCGCTTCTGCAATTCCGCTTTAAGGGTGCGGCTGTCGGTATTCCCTGCAGGCGCAAAGCGGGCGGTGACACGGAAATATGGCTCGCTCTTGAATTTCTTTATCTCGTTTTCACGCTCCACTATCAGGCGCACGGCCACCGACTGCACACGGCCGGCCGACAACGCCGGTTTCAGACGCTTCCAAAGCACGGGCGAAAGCTCGAATCCCACAATGCGGTCAAGCACGCGCCGCGCCTGCTGGGCGTCGACACGGGCTATGTCTATCTCGCGGGGATTGGCTATGGCATTCAGTATCGCCTTCTTGGTGATTTCGTGGAACACTATGCGCCGCGTGTTTTCGGGCTTCAGCTCGAGCACCTCGTACAGATGCCATGCTATAGCCTCTCCCTCGCGGTCCTCATCGGAAGCGAGCCACACCGTTTCGGCTTTCGCTGCCGCCTTGCGCAACTCTGCCACGAGCTGGGTCTTATCGTCCGGAATCTCATATATGGGGCTGAAGTCGTTGTCGACATCTATGCTGAAACTTTTCTTTTTCAAGTCGCGAATGTGGCCGTAGCTCGACATGACGCGATAATCGTCACCGAGGAATTTTTCTATAGTCTTGGCCTTGGCCGGGGACTCGACGATGACAAGGTTTTTCGGCGTGCTCATAGTGCAGTTTTGTTCTTTTCAAACGACAAAATTAGTGAAAACATTTTATTAAGGTAACAAGCCGTCTTGAAAAGTGGATATTAGCAACAGCTCCAAAGGGTCTGCGAGGCCGTTCGGACGGTCGTCCAAAGGCTGAAAAATAGTTAAATCTGTGAATTTTATTAATTTTACATCATTCTATCCCACAAGAGATTGCGCCACGCAAAACAAAAGCTTCCGCGTTTTGTTGAATAATTATAGTTGGCAATTATCAAAAATATGTTAATTTTGCAGATATAACAACCGAAATTCAGACCCAACTATACAGATTGTCTAACAATTAAACAGAAACATCACTCCAATGAACACAGAAATTATCGGCGCAAATGCCGGCACCGTATGGGTTGCGTTGAGCACTGCCGAGGCACTTGGCGTAAAACAGCTGAAAAAAATAACCAAGCTCAAAGACAAAGAGGTGTTTGCCGCTATCGGCTGGCTCGCCCGCGAAGGCAAAATCAGCATTGCCACAGACCCCGAAGATGAAAAAGAATTTATTATTTCACTCGTACAGGACTGTTGATCCGACACCGGACTCCATATAGCTCCGCCCTCGGCCTTAGTGGCTGCGGGCGGAGTTGCATTTTAGCAGGGCTTTGAGTAATTTTGCATTGTGGCAAACATATACGAACTGCGCCGCTACGGCAAGATAGCATTCCTTATCGCCTCCGCCTCGGTGGTGGCGCTATTTCTCTATTTTTCAAACGGACTGATCAGCGACCTCTCCGCGCAGGAGCGCGAACGAATGGAAATATGGGCCGACGCCACCAAGCAGATAATATCGGCCACGTCCGGCACAGGCAATGCCGGAGGCACTGACATCGACTTCCTTCTGAGCATAATACAGCGCAACACAACCATACCCGTACTCCTTACCGACAGCGAAGGCAACATACTGCAACACCGCAACTTCAAGCTGCCGGCAACCGAGGGCGACCCTCGCAACGACGAATTTCTGAAAGAACGCCTCGACAGGCTTCGCGGAAGCTCCAACACTATCCGCATAGAGCTTGCCCCGGGCGAAACCCACTACCTCTACTACGAAGATTCGACGCTGCTACGGCGGCTGAGCGTGTTTCCGTACATACAGCTGCTGGTGATGCTCGCCTTCATAGCAGTGGTTTATTTCGCAGTACTTTCCACAAAGAAAGCGGAGCAGAACAAAGTGTGGGTGGGACTCTCAAAAGAAACGGCCCACCAGCTCGGCACGCCCATATCATCACTCATGGCGTGGATGGAGCTGCTGCCAGACATGGGCGTGGACCCCGACACCGTTGCCGAAATGAACAAAGACGTAAACCGGCTCAGCACCATCGCCTCGCGCTTCTCCAAGATAGGCTCGGCGCCGCGAATGGAGCCTGCCGACCTAAACGCCCTCACCTCAGAAGCCGCCGGATATATGGCCACGCGCATATCGCCCAAGATATCCCTGCGATGCACTACCGCCGCGGGCAACCTGCCGGTGATGGCCTGCGCCCCGCTGCTGGCCTGGGTAATCGAAAACCTCGTGAAAAACGCCGTCGACGCAATGGACGGCAACGGAAACATCACCGTGGAAACCAAAAGCACCCTCACCGGGGCCTCTATCGAGATAAGCGACACCGGCAAGGGCATAAGCCGCAAAAATTTCGACACCATTTTCCGACCCGGCTACACCACCAAGAAACGCGGGTGGGGCCTGGGGCTGACTCTCGCCCGCCGCATAATCGAAGAATACCACGGCGGCCGCATCTACGTGGCCCGCTCCGCTCCGGGAGCCGGAACGACTTTCAGGATAGATTTTCCACGCGCAACTAACGCGAAATAGAGGCCGGAACATGGTCGGAAAACCCCGAATACAAAAATTTTAATCCTCTACCTTTGCAATTTGGAGGAAAAGCCTTACCTTTGCAAAGTTTTTTCAGCCCTTAACCAAATGGGAAAGTTCTCAGCCTTCAAGCTACCGCTCAAAAGCCTTGGCACAGGCACTCACGAATTTGAGTACCATCTCGACAAGCAGTTCTTCACAAATATGGAGAACTCCGATATTCACGGCGCTGACCTCTGCGCGAAGCTCACCGTGGTGTACAATGGCGAGTACTACACTCTCGACTTCACCATCGAAGGCAATGTAGTGCTTATCTGCGACCGCTGTCTTGACGACCTGAACTTCCCCATATCGGCAACCTACCACCTGGTGGTTAAGTACGGCGAAGACTACAACGACGAGAAGGACGACGTTCTTGAGATTCCTCAGGGCGACTCCTATCTCAATGTGGCATATATGATATACGACACCGTTGTTCTGGCCATACCCATCAAGCACGTGCACCCCATGGGCAAGTGCAACCGCCAGATGAGCGCCATGCTGAAGAAACACCGCGCCACAGCCGAAGGCGACGACGCAGAGCTCGAGAGCGAGCTTATAGACGAGATAGACACTTTGGACGAAGCACCCGAGCAAGTTCCGGCATCCGACCCCCGCTGGGACGCCCTCAAAAAGCTGACGTCCGACGAACAAGAATAAAAAAACGCAAAAAAACAATAAACAACAATGGCACATCCCAAACGCAAGCAATCGAAGACCCGCACCGCCAAGCGCCGCACCCACGACAAGGCTGTGGCTCCCACGCTGGCTCTCTGCCCCAACTGTGGTGCATGGCACATCTACCACACCGTATGCGGCGAATGCGGCTACTACCGCGGCAAGCAGGCTGTGGTTAAAGAAGCCGCTCTCTAATCTTCGGCAACGGCTAACGGAGGCACCGGCCACACAGGCCGGCGCCGCCTCTTTTTAATCACGCAATGAGTACCAATCCTTGTCGGCAACAGCCCGTATGCGCGCCATAGCGCCGGGGGCGACATCTGCAAGGAGCGGTTTTTCGTAAGCGTATGCCTGCACCGGCAGGCGCAACGCCACGACCATTATTCGATATTCCAAATCAAGATTTAACTCCACAATGGTACACGCCCGAATATCCGGCATAGCATCCTACATTCCCGACGGCATACTCGACAACGACATGCTGTCAAAAATGGTCGATACCAACGACGAATGGATTATGACACGTGTCGGAATCAAAACACGCCATATTCTCCACAAAGAAGGCGCCGGCTCCTCATATATGGGCATAAAGGCGGTTGAACGCCTGTTGGAAAACACCGGCATGAAACCCGAGGAGGTAGAGCTGCTTATCTGCGCCACCTCCAATCCCGACTACCGCTTCCCCTCTACCGGTTCGGTAATCGTAGACGGGGCCAAACTCACCAACGCATACTCCTACGATATGGAAGCTGCCTGCGCAGGCTTCCTCGTAGCGCTTCAGGAAGCACGCGCCTACGTGTGCTCCGGCATATACAAGAAAGTGATAGTAGTGGCGGCAGAAAAAATGTCATCGATGGTCAACTATTCCGACCGCAACACCTGTCCGCTCTTCGGCGACGGCGCTGCCGCCGTGCTTGTAGAACCCACCGAGGACCTCTCTACCGGCATTATGGACGGCGTGTTCCACGTTGACGGCTGGGGGCGCGACCACCTGCTGATGCCCGCCGGCGGCTCTGTGAAGCCCACCACTACCGAAACAGTGGAAGCAGGCGAGAACTACCTGTTCCAGGACGGAAAGGCCGTATACAAGCACGCCGTGACCAACATGCTCACCTCGAGCCTCGACGTGATGAAGCGCAACAATCTATCGGCCGACGATGTAGACTACCTCATACCCCATCAGGCAAACCTCCGCATCATCGAGGCTGTGGCTCAGCGCGCCAACTTCCCGATGGACAAGGTATTAGTCAACATCGAACACACCGGCAACACCTCCGCCGCCTCAATCCCCCTCTGCCTCGACGAGTACAAGAACAAGCTCAAGAAAGGCGACAAGCTTATCCTGACAGCTTTCGGCGCCGGTTTCACATGGGGAGCAATGTATGTAGTGTGGGATATTTAAAAATCCTGCCGCACATCTAAATATTATAGCAACGGTAGCACTTTTCGGGTGCTATCGTTGTTTTAACTTATATAATTATCAGATAATCCCCATATGGACCAGACACAAGATAAAGCAGCGCCGGCGCATCGTTCGGGCTTTGTAAACATAGTCGGCAACCCCAACGTAGGCAAATCGACTCTTATGAACGACCTCGTTGGCGAGCGTGTGAGCATCATCACCTCCAAGGCACAGACCACGCGCCACCGAATAATGGGCATCGTGAACACTCCGGAGTACCAGATAGTGTTCTCCGACACCCCCGGCGTGCTGTCGCCAAAGTACAAAATGCAGGAGAGCATGCTGGCCTTCAGCGAAGGCGCCCTCACCGACGCCGACGTGCTGCTGTATGTCACCGACGTGGTAGAAGACCCGTCGAAAAACGCCGACTTCCTCGCCAAGGTGGCAAAAGAAAAAGTGCCGGTCCTGCTTGTAATCAACAAAATAGACCTCCTGAAGGACAACAAGGAGCTTGAAGCCATAATCACACGCTGGAAGGAGCTGCTTCCTGCCGCAGAGGTATTCCCGACATCGGCAAAAGAGCATTTCAACGTGTCGAACCTTATGGCACGCATAGTGGAACTGCTTCCCGAAGGAGAGCCGTACTTCGGCAAGGACGCGCTCACCGACAAGCCCGCCCGATTCTTCGTGACGGAGATTATACGCGAAAAGATACTGCTTAACTACGACAAGGAAGTACCCTACTCCACCGAGGTCATAGTAGAGAAGTTTGAAGAGAAAGACAACTCTATCCACATAATGGCCGTGGTATACGTGGAGCGCGACAGCCAGAAGGGCATCCTCATAGGCAAAGGCGGGACTATGCTGAAAAAAGTAGGCACACAGGCACGCCACGACATCGAAACCTTCTTCGGCAAAAGGGTGTTCCTCGAAATATTCGTGAAGGTCGAGCCAAACTGGCGAAACCGCGAGAACAAGCTTCGCCAGTTCGGTTACATAGAGTAAGCCCCGATTTGGAGATAAGCACGTTTTTAGTTAAATTTGCACAAAATTAAATCCATATGGGACAACTTGTAGCAATTGTCGGACGCCCTAACGTGGGCAAGTCGACACTATTCAACCGCCTGACGCAAACACGCACCGCCATCACCGACCCGACGGCGGGCACCACGCGCGACCGCCAGTACGGCAAAGTCGACTGGAACGGCAAGGAATTCTCGATTGTAGATACCGGCGGCTGGGTGGTAAATTCCGACGACATCTTCGAGTCGGAAATCAACAAGCAGGTGGAGCTTGCCATAGAGCAGGCCGACGAAATACTGTTTGTGGTCGATGCCATGAACGGCGTGACCGACCTTGACGACCACGTGGCCCAGATATTGCGCCGGAGCCGCAAGCCCGTGATACTGGTGGCCAACAAAGTTGACTCCAACGAATGGATATACAACGTGCCCGAATTTTACTCGCTCGGCCTCGGCGAGCCATACCCGGTGTCTGCAATCAACGGTTACGGCACCGGCGACCTCCTCGACGAAGTGGTGAAAAAGCTTCCCGAAAAGGAAGATGACGATGCGGCAGCGCTCGAGGATATTCCCAAATTCGCCATCGTAGGACGCCCCAACGCCGGCAAATCGTCGCTTATCAACGCATTTATCGGAGCTGAGCGCCATATCGTGACAGACATAGCCGGAACAACGCGCGACTCCATTTATACCCGTTACGACAAATTCGGATTCGACTTTTACCTTGTAGATACCGCCGGTATCCGCAAGAAAAACAAGGTAAACGAAGACATCGAGTACTACTCCGTGATACGGTCGATTCGCGCAATCGAAGCTTCCGACGTCTGCATACTGATGATCGACGCCACCCGTGGCATCGAGAGCCAGGACGTGAACATCTTCTCCCTCATACAGCGCAACAAGAAGGGCCTCGTTGTGGTGGTAAACAAATGGGACCTTGTGGAAGACAAGTCCACCACCGCAATCAAGCACTACGAGGCCACCATACGCGAACGCTTCGCACCGTTCACCGACTTCCCCATAATATTCACATCGGCTCTTACCAAGCAGAGAATATTCAAGGTGCTCGAAACCTCAGTCGAGGTCTACGAGAACCGCAAACGCACCGTGCCCACGTCGCAGCTCAACACCGTGATGCAGGAAGACATTGCCGCATACCCGCCGCCAAGCAACAAGGGCAAGTTCGTGAAGATAAAGTATATAACCATGCTCAAGGGTTCGCCCGTACCCACATTCATATTCTTCTGCAACCTGCCCCAATGGGTTAAAGAGCCTTACCGCCGCTATCTTGAAAACAAGATACGCGAGCATTGGACATTCACAGGCACCCCTATCAACATCTTTATGCGCGAAAAATAACTTCAACATAAAACACAGCAAACAGCCTTCCTGCGGATATCCGCAGGAAGGCTGTTTTTAAGAGGGTGCTTTCAGATTATCTGTTAAACATACTCTAAGACAGCTCTATAACTTCGCAGTCGCACATATCCGAGCCGTCGATTACCAAGCGCACAAGAGTGCGCACCTTGTGCCAGCCCTGGCGCCCTGCCGCGCCCGGATTGATATGCAGAAGCCCTAACTCCTTGTCGTACATCACCCGGAGTATGTGCGAATGACCGTCGACCATAAGCCGGACTCCCTCGTCGGCAAGCAGGCGCTTCATACCGCGCGCCCAGCGACCCGGATAGCCGCCTATGTGGGTAAGGAGCACGCGGACGCCCTCGGCATCGAAGATGTCAAGCTCGGGGCATTTCCGCCTCACCATTCCGTGGTCCGCATTGCCGCAGACTGCCCTTACGGGAGCAATCGCGCCAAGACGCTCCACTATATCATAATCGCCTATGTCGCCGGCGTGCCATATCTCGTCGCAGCCGCCGAAGTGGAGAGCATAGCGATCGTCCCACAAACCGTGGGTGTCACTCAGTATTCCGATTTTCTTCATATCCGGCAAATTTAACCAAAATCCCGCTCCCCGTCACAGTCATTGCCGTTGATAATAATTTTTTCAAAAGTATTTCCAAGCCATAATTTGGCTGTTACGCACATTTATTGTAACTTCGACAAAAATTCAAGAAACATCAAAAATCATAGCATAAGACACTCTATCGATGGATACAAACGTGCTTAACAAGGCTGCGGACAACATTCGCATCCTCGCTGCTTCTATGGTGGAGCAGGCCAAATCGGGTCACCCCGGAGGCGCCATGGGCGGTGCCGACTTTGTAAACGTACTCTACTCCAAATTTCTGGTTAGCGACCCGGACGATCCCACATGGTTTGCCCGCGACCGCTTCTTCCTCGACCCCGGCCACATGTCACCGATGCTATACGCCGTTCTGGCAATGGCCGGACACTATACTCCGGACGAGCTGAAGCAGTTCCGCCAGTGGGGTTCTGTAACGCCGGGACACCCCGAACTGGATCCTGAGCGCGGAGTCGAAAACACCTCCGGCCCGCTCGGCCAGGGCCACACGATGGCCGTGGGCTGCGCCATAGCCGAGCGCTTCCTCGAAGCTCGCTTCGGAAGCGCCGTGGCACACAAGACATATGCCTTCATCTCCGACGGCGGCATACAGGAAGAAATTTCGCAGGGTGCCGGCCGTATTGCAGGATATCTCGGACTGTCGAACCTCATAATGTTCTACGACTGCAACGGCGTGCAGCTGTCGACCATGGTCGACGCCGTGGACCGCGAAGACTACGCCGCCAAATACCGCGCATGGCACTGGAACGTAATTGAAATCGACGGCAACGATCCCGAAGCCATAGCGAAAGCCATCACCGAGGCTCAGGCCGAAACCAAAAAGCCGACACTTATCATAGGACGCACCGTAATGGGCAAGGGCGCCGTCAAAGCCGACGGAGAATGCTTCGAAGGCCAGTGCTCTACCCACGGACAGCCCCTGAGCAAGAGCGGTGCCGACTACGCGTCGACAATAAGCAACCTCGGCGGCGACCCCGAAAATCCGTGGAAAATCTTCCCCGAAGCAGAAGCTCTCTACTCGGCACGCCGCGAAGAGCTGCGCAAAATCGTGGCAGAACGCCGCGAAGCGTTCAAGCAGTGGGCAGAAGCCAATCCGGCCCTCGCCATAGAGCTTAAGTCCTACCTCGAAGGCGTGCTGCCGCAGATTGATTATAGCGAAATAGCCCACAAACCGGGCGTGGCCACCCGCCAGGCATCGGCCGACGTGCTTTCAGTACTCGCCGAAAAAGTAGGCAACATGATAGTATCCTCTGCCGACCTCGCCAACAGCGACAAGACCGACGGCTTCCTCAAAAAGACACACGCGTTCACAGCCGATGATTTCACCGGCGCGTTCCTGCAGGCCGGTGTCGCCGAACTGACAATGGCCTCCATCATGAACGGCATAGCCCTCCACGGAGGCGTGATAGGAGCCTGCGGCACATTCTTTGTATTCTCCGACTACATGAAGCCCGCCGTGCGCCTTGCCGCGCTGATGGAGCTGCCTGTGAAATACATCTGGACGCACGACGCATTCCGCGTAGGCGAGGACGGCCCCACCCACGAACCCATCGAACAGGAAGCACAGCTCCGACTGATGGAAGAAATCAATAATTTCAGCGGACGCCCCTCCATGCTGGTGCTTCGTCCTGCCGATGCCGCAGAAACCTCCGTGGCATACAAAATGGCGATGGAAAACACCCACACGCCGACGGCCCTCATACTCTCGCGCCAAGACATCAAAGACCTTCCTGCTCCTGCCGGAAGCACCCGCTATCAGGCCGCACTCGGCGCCGAACGCGGCGGATACACCGTGATAGCGCCTGAAGGCACGCCCGACGTGGTAATGGTGGCGAACGGCTCGGAAGTATCGCTTCTGTGCGAGGTTGCCGCGCTCCTCGAAGCAGTCGGCATCCGCGCCGCCGTGGTATCGATGCCCTCGGCAGGCCTTTTCAACAGCCAGCCAGAAGAATACCGCCTGTCGGTACTGCCCGTCGGAGTACCCCAGTTCGGCCTCACCGCAGGCCTGCCGGCGTCGCTCCGCTCAATCCGCGACTTCAACGGCACCATCTTCGGCCTCGAACGCTTCGGAGCCTCCGCGCCTTACAAAGTGCTTGACGAAAAATTCGGCTTCACCGCCGACAATATCTTCGCCCAAGTATGCCGTATGCTCGAACGCTCATGAGATAGACAATATGTTAAAATTTGAGGCGCTTTTCGATAATTTTCACCATAAGTGTTATAGAATCCAAAAAATTATAGTAACTTAGCGCCCTCAAATCAAAGCAAGGTATAACATCCAACCAATAAACAATCATAAGCTCTATGAAAAAAGGTACACTTTTAGCATGCGCTTGCGCACTCCTTTTCGGTGCTCAGTCGCTTGCTGCTCAGGAGAATGCACAGGAGGTTAGCTATACTACCGATCCTGCTCAGGGCTACCTGATGAACAAAATGAAGGACAACTGGTTCATTACCGCCGAAGGTGGCGCAAGCTTCTACATCGCCTCCAAAGGCGTACACCGCGAAGCCGGCGACCGCTTTATGCCCGCAGCCTCCATCTATGTAGGTAAATGGATTTCGCCCGTATTCGGACTCCGTGCCGGTGTGAACTGGATGGGCCTCAAGGGTCTTGCAACAGGCCCCGACTACTTCGGCGTGCTCAACGGCGAACGCGTAGGCAACTACTACAAGACCAAATACAACGAAGTTGGCCCTGTTTTCGACGTAATGGTTAACCTTACCAACTGGTGGTGCGGCTACAAGCCCAACCGCGTATACAACGCAACTGTATATGTAGGTGCCGGCGCATACTTCACCTTCACCAAGCAGGCTGACGGCAAGGATTACAGCTGGAAAAACGCCGACAACAACCTGATGACCCTCCGCGCAGGTATCATCAACTCGTTCAACGTTAGCAAGCACGTAGCCCTCTCGCTCGATATCCGTTTCAGCGGCATCGACGGCCTCCAGAACTTCGGCGGCGCTAACTGGAACCGCAAGTACGGCAGCCTCCAGGGCTACCTCGGCGTGACCTACAACTTCAACAAGACCGACTGGAGCGCTCCCGTGGTTCCCGTTTATCCCGAACCCGAAAACTGCGACGCCCTCCGCGCTCGCCTCGCTGCCGCCGATGCCCGCATCGCCGACCTCGAAAGCCAGCTCAAGGACTGCCTCGCTCGCCCCGTGGAAACAGTTGTTGAAAACAACGGCCCCCTCGCCACTGTATACTACCCCATCGGTGTTTCGCGCCTGAGCCGCGAAAACCAGCGCGTAGTTAAGGCTATCGCCCACGTTATGACCCAGAACCCCGACAAGAAATACGTTCTTACCGGCTGGGCCGACAACTACACCGGCAGCGACAACATCAACATGCGTCTACGTAAAAACCGCGCCGAAGGTGTTGCCAAGCTCCTCAAGAGCAACGGCGTAGCTGCAAGCCAGATTACCACTACCACCAACAACGGAAACCTCTCCGACCTTGGCGAAAAGTGCGTAGCTCTCGACCGCGCAGTAACTATCGAAGAAGCTAAATAATATAACTGCTCCGATACACCAAAGAGCTGTCGGCGATGCCGGCGGCTCTTTTTATATATTCAAAATTTGGTCGAATGGCAGATTATGACTACCTTTGCAGAAGCAACGCCCGGATGGCGGAATCGGTAGACGCGACGGTCTCAAACACCGTTGGGGCAACCCATCCCGGTTCGATCCCGGGTCCGGGTACGAATACCGGCTGAAAATCGCAGGATTTTCAGCCGGTATTTTTGTGTGGTAAGGATTATTATTTGAGGGTGTTAAGGTCGCGGAAGAGTTTTATGTATTGCGGCCACAGATGGACTATGCTGTAAATGATTGCAAATACAAGTGCCACTATGACAGCCCAGAAGCCAATGCGGTTGAATGCCCATATATCGGGTATAAGTAGGGCGAACAGCACTGCGATACCAATGCCAAAGAACACTTCGCCCGAGAGTGCCAGAAGTTTCAGAGTGGAGGTTATGGAGATGAGTTTTGCCGGAGCCAAGGCCGCGATGTCGATGCTCTTGAGCCGACGGTACAGAAAGACATACCATATTGCCGCAAGAAGCAGATATGCCACAAGGTAAACTTTCAAGCCGACAGGAAACGACAGAGGGTTTATGCCTCCGGCTATAGCAGCCGCAAACACTACTGCAAGAACAAGGCAGGTAGTGAATCCCTGACGGAATTTTTTGAGCATCTTGCTCTGTGCCGTCTGTGCTGCCGACACATTTATCTGTACGTCCACCGAGGTTTTGGCGAGTATCTGGTCCAATAATGACATGCTGTGTTTGAGTTCGTCGAGTTGCATATTATATAGTAGATTTTGAGAGTTTTTCTTTAATACGGTGGATTTTGACGGCAACAGTGTTGCGTTTAAGTCCGAGAGTGTCGGCTATTTCGTCATACGAATATTCGTCGAGCCATAGAAGAATTATAGCTTTTTCTATATCTTCAAGCTTGTTAATCAGAGAGTGCAGGGCTTGGAGATTTTCGCGTTGCACGTCATCATTTTCTGATGAAATATCGAGCAGCCCGAAGTCAAGCGACACTGTTTCGATTTTTGACTTCGACGAACGTATAGCCATCAGTGCCGAATTTACGGCCACACGGTATATCCATGTCGACATCAGGCTGTCGCCTCTGAATTGATTCAGCCCCCGCCATATATTGACATATATCTCTTGCCGGAGGTCGTCGAACGGCACCTTGTCGGTAGCATAGAAGTAGCTGACCTTGTTGATTATTCGGGAATGCTGCTTTATGAGCGAGGCAAACTCCCTTTCACTTATTGGTGGACTTTTCATATTGAGTTTGTTTTGCCTCGTTAGGTGCATATTCATACCTGAAAGTTTCATTAATCCGATATTTTTTTGCCGCTCATTGGATCCATATTGCAAATATAATAATATCCAGCCACTTAAACCTCGGACTTTTTTAATGATTATCATTATAAAATTCATATATTTGCATCTGAAACGATATATTGACATATGAAACAGACCATCAAGCTCAGCAACTACTCCATATTGACATCTGCCCTGATTTTGATTATGCTTCTCGCCATACTTTATCTCAGCAAAGCAAGCTGGATGATATATATAATCAGTGCCATCATACTCATATGGACCGTGCTTGCCCTATTCTATATGCCTATGTCTGTTTCTATCGACGGACGATGCCTGAATATCAACCGATCACTCCGCGTTAAGTCCATACCGTTGACCGAAATATCAGCCGCAGAGTTGCAGACTTCGCCATATGTCGAGCGCCGCATACTCGGAAACAACGGCTGGTTCGGCTACTGGGGCTGGTACCACAAAGCAGACATCGGACGATATTTTGCCTACTATGGCAACGAATCCGACGCGCGCCTTTATATACGGCTCAAAGACGGCCGCCAGTACATAATCGGTTGCCCTGATCCGCAATCGTTCGTAAACCATATCCAAAAACACATATACAACTCGCGCGCATAGTACATCTTTTGTACGATTCAGATCCGGCACCACAAAGCTTATGCCGGAACCTTTTTGCATAGTCTGGTTATCTTTGCGCGAACCAAAGATAACCAACAATGACCAAAGTTGACAGAAAAACCAAACAGAATCCCAAACTCGTACAGTCCAAACTCAAAGACGGCCGCGCCAGCCTCGCATTGGAGTACTACCTCGGCCGCAGCGAAACACCCGTGCTTGATGAAAACGGCAAGCCCGAGCTATACCCCTCCGGCGCCATGCGGGGCAAGCCTAAGTACAAAATCAAGCACTTACGCAAACGCGAGGCCCTCAACTTGTACATATTCTCCACCCCTCGCAACAGGCAGGAACGCGCCCGGAACAAAGCCACACTCGAACTCGCCGAAAAAATACGCTTCGAGCGCGAGCAGGAATTTCTCGAAAACCGCGAAGGATACCGCTTCAGAAAAGAAACCGAGAGCGACTTCCTCAAGTACTTCCGACAACACTGCGACAACGAGCTGTACACCAAAGCCGTCCGCTCGACCTTCAGGACAGCCTACCACCGTCTGCTCGGCTTCCTCAAGTCCACACCGAGATATCAGGCGCACACCTCCGTGCTCCGAATGGAGCTGATTACTCCCGAGATGGTCACCGGACTCACGAACTATCTCAAAAAAGTCGGCAAAGGGGAAGGCGCCCACAAATCTTACTACATGTTCCGCACGGTAATACTCCACGCCATCGAGGACGGCATTATGAAGAAAAACCCGTGCAAAGGCATAATAATACACCGCGACACCAACACACTTAAAAAAGAAATACTCACACTCGCCGAGATAAAAAAACTCGCCGCCACGCGGTACGAAACCGAGGACACAGCCGTGCAGCGCGCCTTCCTGTTCTGCTGCTTCACAGGCATGCGCTGGTGCGACCTCGTAAGGCTCACATACGGCAACATCGACTACTCCGCCCGCCTGCTGCGCTTCAACCAGAAAAAGACCGAAGGCCGCAGCGCCCACAGCGGAGTGACAATACCGCTTAGCGCCACACTGCTCAGGCTCATAGGCAAACCGTCGACTCCCGACGCTGGCTCTGAAACAATATTCAAAATCACCTGCGACAAAAGCACTGCCAACGACCGCCTCCAGAAATGGGTGAAAATAGCCGGGATAAACAAAAAAATAACGTGGCACTGCGCCCGCCACAGCTTCGCCGTAAACGTGCTCGGAGGAGGCGCCAACATCAAGACCGTAGCCTCACTGATGGGACATTCGAGCATCAAAATGACAGAAAAATACCTCCACGTAATCGACCGCCAGAAGCAGGAAGCAATCAACAGCCTCGGCGACCTCGAATTCTAAGCCAAAGCCGTCGCGCACCTTGACAGCGCGTCGGCTTCGCTCCGCATAGTACCGCTTTAGTACGACCCCGCATCCACAACCGCCTGCGAATCAACCCATATACTCCCAATCCCCATAATGAGAGTAGTAACTGACCGCGGCCCCCCCCCGGGGCCCTCCTTAAAAAAACAACAATCCAATCCAATCTTCAGAACCTCTATGAGAAAGCATCTAATCGCGACCGCGCTTCTGATGGCCGGCCTGCCGGCGGCGACCCCCTCCGCCTGGGCCGAGCCCCAGCCGCAGCACCAGAGCCAGGGGACAGTCCTGGTTCAGGGCACCGTCCTGGACGAGAACAACGAGCCGGTGATCGGCGCCTCCGTCGTCCAGAAGGGCGCCCGGGGCAACGCCGTTGCCACCGACGCCTTCGGCAACTTCAAGCTCCGCGTCCCCGCCGGGGCCCAGCTCGAGTTCAGCTACGTGGGCTACAAGACCTCCTACGTGGCCGCCTCCGACGGCATGACCGTCTACCTCCAGCCCACCACCGAGCAGCTCAACGAGCTCGTCGCCATCGGCTACGGCAGCCAGAAGCGCGCCAACCTCACCGGCGCAGTCGCCACCGTCGACGTCGCCAAGACTATGGACGACCGTGTTACCGGCGACGTTGCCAAGGCTCTTCAGGGAGCCGTACCCGGTCTTACCGTGACTACCAATACCGGCGCTATCAGCTCTGCCGGTAATGCCACCATCAAGATTCGCGGCTTGGGTACTCTGTCGAACGGACAGACCTCGAATCCCCTTATCGTTGTCGACGGCGTGCCCGTGGACGATATGTCGTTTGTGAATCCTGACGACATCGCTGAAATCTCCGTGCTCAAAGACGCTGCTTCTGCCTCGATTTACGGTACCCGCGCGGCATTCGGTGTTATTCTTATCACCACCAAGAATGCCGGAACCAAGGATAAAGTTTCTGTAAAATATTCTAACAACTTCGCATGGAGCCGTGCAACTGTGCTGCCCGAATATTCTTCGGTTCCGCAGCAGCTTCGCGCTCTTATGCAGGCCAATAACCGAGCCGGTGTTCCCAACGAGCTTTTCGGTATGGATTTCGACCAGCTTATGCCTTATGCCGAAGCATGGGAAAAGCAGAACAGCGGTCCTCGCGGTTATGGCGAAATGCGCAAGTTCCAGGACTGGGATAATGTGGGTGACTACTATGTGAACGAAGACGGCTCGGGTGCTCTCTACTATGCAAACTGGGACGTGGCAGGTATTCTGTTCCGCGCAGCTCCCTCGAGCAAGCATAATGTCAGCCTCGAAGGCACAAGCGGCAAGACTTCCTACCGTCTTTCTTTCGGTTATGACAGCCGCGAAGGTACCATCGCTTTTAACCCTCCGACAATGAAGCGCTACAATGTTACCGCCAATATCAACACTGAGATTTTCTCTTGGTGGAAGGCCGGTGTGCGCTTCTCTTTTGGCGACAAAGTTTATGATGGACCAAACTACTGGCGCAATCCTTATACTTACGGCTGGCGCTGGGGAAGCTATTTTGGCCCCTATGGCTATATGCGTGATAAGGAAGGCGTGGCATACGACTGTAACAGTGCTGTAGGCTATGCAAAAACCGGCGGTTTCTTCAAGGATGATGCTACCGATACCCGACTTCAGGCTTATACCGACATCAAACCGTTCAAGGGCTTTACCCTGCATGCCGACTTTACTTATGACCTGCAGAACTACAATGCTCGATCGGCAGCTTTGCCTGTTACTGTATGGAACACATGGAACGGCAATATCAGCGAACCCTCGGTTCAGCGTAATATAAACGGCACATGGGCAAAAGAAACCAACAGTCGCAGCAATCTTTGGACTGTGAACGTGTTCGGAACATATGAACACAGCTTTATGGACGCCCTCAACCTAAAGGTTATGGCCGGTGGAACAGCCGAGCGCTACCAATACAGTGAATTCTCTGCGACCCAAAACGTTCTTCAGAATGTAGACCAACCATTCCTTGGTCTTACTACCGGTGGCCCGAACTCAGACCAGAAGCAGGTTTCCAATGCTCGTAATCATCGAGCAACAGCCGGTTTCTTCGGACGTATCAATCTTGACTGGAAAGGTATCTATCTTCTGGAATTTAACGGTCGCTATGACGGCTCAAGCCGCTTCCCTGCAGCTGACCAGTGGGCATTCTTCCCCTCGTTCTCGGCAGGTTACCGCTTCACAGAAGAAGGTTACTTCAAGAGCCTTGGTATAGACAATGTGCTCAGCAATGGTAAGATCCGTGCTTCTTACGGCCATATCGGCAATGAGGCTATCGGTACCAATGCGTTCCTCTCTACTATCGGCACAGGCACACTGAGTTGGCTTTACTCAGGCAATAGCATCAAGTACTGTGGCATGCCCGGTCTTGTGTCGAGCACTCTTACATGGGAACGTGTAATCACCACCGACGTGGGTGCTGACCTTGGCTTCTTCAACAATTCGCTCAATCTGACATTCGACTGGTTCCAGCGTGATACCAAGGATATGCTTGCTCCTTCGCAGACACTACCCTCGGTTCTTGGTGCTTCTGCTCCTACAGGCAACAACGGTTCGCTCCGTACTCGTGGTTGGGAAATCGGTATCGGCTGGAACCACAGCTTCGGTGATGCCGACGTTTATGCCAACTTCAATATATATGACGGCAAGACCACTGTTACAGAATATCGCAATGACGCGGGCCTTATCAACAACTTCTATACAGGTAAGACCTATGGCGAAATCTGGGGCTTTGAAACTGACCGTTACTTTGAAGAAAGTGATTTTAGCGGCAAGGACGAAAAAGGTAACTGGACACCGGTAGACGGCGTGGCAAACCAACATGCACTTCAAATAGGAAACTTTAAGTATGGTCCTGGTGACATCAAGTTTGCCGACCTCGACGGTGACGGATTTATCAACGGCGGTCTTGACGGTGTATATAGGCTTGATGGTAAGCTATATGTTCCTAAATCTTCACTTCCTAAAGGTTATAGCGGCTCTATGTTTGGCAACTTTATTGTGGTTGACGGAGAGGCTTACGATGCTATCGTAAATAACAAAAATTCCGAACGTGTAGGTACCGGTACTCTCGACAACCACGGCGACCTTAAGGTTATAGGTAATGCCGCTCCCCGCTATGAATATTCGTTCCGCCTTGGCGGTGCTTGGAAAGGCTTCGATATCGATATGTTCTTCCAGGGTGTTGGCAAGCGCGATATGTGGTCGACCTCAGCCTTTGTAATGCCGATGACTCGTGGTGCAGATGCTACCTATGCCAATATGGAATCGTACAACAAGATGATTTTCGGCGACAATAATCAGATTATCGGCTATGAAATCGATCAGAATAACAAGTATCCTTGTATGTTCTCAGGATCCGCTTCTGCCGGCACTATCAGCGGTATTGGTCAGGGTCGTTTCAACTTCTATCCACAGACCCGCTACCTGATGAATATGTCCTATTTGCGTTTCAAGAGCTTGACCGTAGGTTACACTCTGCCTACAAACCTTACTCAGAAAGCTCTTATCCAGAAGGCTCGCATCTACTTCAATGCAGAAAATCTCTGCCTGCTTTACAATGGTATGAAGGATTATCCTATCGACCCCGAAGTTGGCTCGTCGTGGAAGACTTCTTCTTCATGGGCTGATGGCACATTCGGTCGCAGCGAGCCGATGAACCGTTCTTTCTCCTTCGGTATCCAAGTAACCCTCTAACAACCCTTAACTCAGACAACGACAATGAAAAATATATTATCAGCAGCAATGCTTGCCGTGGTTGGGCTGTCGCTTACGGGGTGTGACGATCTTCTCGATAACAACCGTTATCCTGAAACATTAATCGTCGACAGCCCTCAGTATTGGGACAATCCCGACAACTGCGAGCTTCAGGTAAACCGTTACTATCAGTATTTCTATGGTTACGGAAGCGGGCAGTCCACCGGTAGCTTCTACTTCCAGACACTGACCGACGACCAGTGCGCAGGTGGCTTCACCAACTGGAAGTTTACAGCCGTGCCGTCGAGTAGCGGTAGCTACGACAATATGTATACTCGCATACGTGGTTGCAACATTATAATCGAAAAAGTGCAGGCTTCTGCGCTTACTGATGCACAGAAAGCAAACTACATCGGTATAGCTCGCCTTTACAGAGGCTATGAATATTACAACCTCGTGCGCCAGTACGGAGATGTGATTCTCGTAGACCATGTGCTCGACGTGAACTCGCCAGAGCTTTACGCCGCCCGCACAGACCGCAGGACTGTGATGGACTTCGCATATGAAGATCTGAAATATGCCAGCGATAATATCACTCTGCAGAGAGGCATACAGAAATTCTCCAAGGATCTCGCTCTTGCCATGCTCAGCAACCTGTGCCTCTTCGAAGGAACATTCTGGAAGTACTGTACAAAGGCAGAGAACTATTACGATCCCGACCCCGAACGTGCGAAAAAGTATCTTGAACTTTGCGTTACTCATAGCGCGCCGCTGCTTGACGCATATCCTATCGGTGACAACTACCGTGCGCTTTACAACTCGGCTTGGACTGCTGACGCAGGTGCGGGCATTACGGGACTCAGCAATAATCCTGAAGTGATCTTCGCAACCGAGTATAAAATCGACGTGTTCATGCAGGGTCTTATAGCCTACACTTGCTCGTCGAGCACAATCAATGGTCTTTCAAAGGATGCTTTCGACGCATATCTCTTCAAGGACGGTCTGCCCAAGTCTAAAACGAGTATGAATACAACTGACGTTGGTATTCCTCAGGAATCGGTAGAAGGAGCTGTGGACAAAGGCCCGGGTCTTTGTATCCAGAACCTGCTCGACGTTCGTGACGGCCGCCTCGCCCAGACCACCGACCCGTATATATATTATAAAAATATGACATGGGCACGCAGCGGGGCCAATCCTATGACTTCTGCATCAGGTTATGGCGTCAGCAAGTACGACAATGTTAATATGCCGCTTAAAAACCGTATTAACATTGGCCAGAGCTATACATGCTCGCCGCAGTACTGGGGTGCTGTGATTGCTCTGAACTACGCCGAGGCAAAGGCTGAGCTTGGCACTCTTAACGATGACGATATGAATAAGACGCTCAACAAGCTCTATGCCCGCGCCGATCTGCCCGCACAAACCGTGGCTTCGCTTTCGGCCATTAACGACGATGCCAACAATATGGGCGTTAGCAGCCTTATCTGGGAAGTGCGCCGTTGCCGCCGTTGCGAGCTGATTATGGACTACGACTATCGTTACTGGGACCTTATCCGCTGGCACAAGCTTGACCTTTTGGACAACACCAAGTATCCCAACGTGCTTCTCGGTGCTAACGTCACAGGTGCTCCTGTGGCTCCGGAAGTGGTAACCGGTGCTTACATCAACGCCACATACGGCAAAAACCGTATCTTTGAGCCGCGTCAGTACCAATATCCATTACCATCTAATCAATTGAACCTCAATAAGCAGCTTGAGCAGAACGCTCTTTGGAAGTAAAAGCATTGCAGCTCCATAGATGGGAGGGCGCCTTTGCAGGCGCCCTCCTTTTGTTTTTACCTATTTATGGAGAATCAAAATATTTGCGAATTTTAGGTCATTTTACGCTTGATCATTATGAAACGACTTATTTTAGATAATCTCTTAATATGTTATACATTTAAGGCTCGGTTTTGCAAAAATACTAAAAAAGGCGCTTTTGATGAAGCGCCTTTTTTAGTTGATAGGCAGGTTTTACCAGCCGGGGTTCTGTTTCAGACTCTGGTTTAGCTGTATCTGCCCCGAAGGTATCGGGTAGAAGTACTGGCGTTCTTCGAACTTACGTGTTGTGCCATAAGCAGCATCAAGATAACCGCCTATATTGCCAACAGTAACAGGCGACGCGCTTACATTAGCGCCAAGAGCGATGTTGGGGTGCTTGGTGCTGTCGAGGAGTTCAAGCTGATGCCAGCGAACAAGGTCCCAGTAGCGTATACCTTTGTCGAATATAAATTCGCAACGGCGGCAGCGACGGATTTCCCATATAAGACTGCTTACGTTCATATTGTTGGCCGGATCGTTCATAGTGCTGAGGCCGTTCACAGTCTGTTCAGGCAGTCCTGCACGCTTGAAAATCTTGTTCATAGTCTTGGTCAGATCACCGTCTGTCAAAGTGCCGAGTTCGGCTTTAGCCTCAACATAATCCATAGCTATGAGGGCTCCCCAGTAAAGGGGTGCGCATGTATAGTTCTTGATGGTTGTAGTGAACTCTTCGGACATCTCAGGATTATTGAACTTGTCTACACCATATCCGGTAAGAGATGTCATCAGCATCGAGTTAGGACGTTTATACTGCAATCCGTTATAGTACACGGCTGTATCGGTTATTGCTGATAGACGTGCATCGCGTACTTGCAGAGGCTCTTTGATCGAATAGTTGTAGAGCGGATTCTTGTCCTTGTCGGTAAGCGGATTTCCGTCAGCATCAAGGCGAGGGAAAGCCTTTCCAACGTCGCTCTTGTTCTCAGAGGTAAGTGCGAGCGGTTTGCCGTCAACGAAAAGATATGCGTCGAAAGCGTCCTTGGTCATACCTGCAACAGGTGATGAAGAGCTGGTATAATCGACAGTGCAATGCATCAACACGTCCTTTTCATACTCTTTCATGAATATGATTTCGGAGTTTGCGCTGAGGGCGGCACGGAAAGAATTATAGATTGCCTTATAGTTATCTCCGATAGGATACTTGTCAATCAAGGGCTCTGCGGCTGCAACGACTTCCTTGTAGTACTTTTCAGCACGGGCGTTGTCCTTCTGGTGGTACTTGGCATAAGATGCCTCGAAAAGACATACTTCAGATTTGATTGCAGCAGCGAGGTCGGCGCTGAAACGGTTCTTTGCAGCAGTAGTCGATATATTATCAACAGCGAATGAAAGGTCTGCGAGAGCATAGTCCATCACTTCGTTGCGGTTGGTTCTCGGCCCGAAGAGTTCTGCGTCGTCGGTGGGATCGAGAGCTTTAGTCACCAAAGGCACATCGCCATATGCGCGTACAAGCAGATAATATTCATATCCGCGCATCATACGGGCTATCGCGGTATAGTTTGTCTTTTGGGATTCGGTAAGTGAACTGGCCGCCACTCCTTCTATTATGAGATTGGCGCTGCGTATTTCATTATACGGAGAGTTCCACGCGCTTGAAGAAGCTGGCACAGAGATATTCTTCCATGTTGTAAGCGACTGGCTGCTCGTGGCGTTTGCCTGGTCGTCGCTCAGATATTGGAAGTAGAATACGCCAGCACCGCTGCCATTACCATAGCCGCTGAATTCTTCATAGAAGCGGTTGATTTGGCCTTCCACGTTGCTGGGATTACTCCAGAACATCGGGTTTGCCACTTGCTGCGACAGAGGGTAGCGGTTGTCATTGAGGAAGTCGTCGCAGCTTGTCATAGAAGCTGCGGCTATGCCCAAGGCAACCAAGAAATATAATTTTTTCATTGTTTTGCAGTTTAAGAAGTTGTTAGAAACCTACCTGAATACCGAACGAAAGTGTGCGCATCATCGGTACAGTACGTCCGAAGCCACCGTAACCGTCGTTAATGAGGCCTCCGAATGTTTGGTTGAGTTCGGGGTCGACGTGGATCTTGCGTGCTCCGTTATAGAGGAAGCAGAGATTGTCGGCGCTGAAGTAAACGCGAGCTCTCTGAATAAGGGCTTTCTTGGTTATCTCGGCAGGAAGAGTATAGCCTACTGTGAGGTTCTTAAAGCGGAGGTATGCCATATTCATCAGATATTTGCTCTGGGGATAGAAGTTCGAGTTACCAAGGCCGATATTGGGTATGTTACCGGCAGATGCTCCGGCGCCCGACATCATATTGGGATAGTCGTTGTTCTGATCTACGATATAGTCTACGATATTGTATACAGGCATATCTTTTGAGTTGTCAACCTCGAGAACATAGCGGTTGTACGACTGCTGGTGCTCGAATGTGCCGAGGTTGGACGCAGCCATAGGAATGCTGAACGAACCGGTAGCCCACACGTTGCGCTTGCCCACACCTTGGAAGAACATATCGATATCGAAGCCTTTCCAAGCGCCGCCGATGCGGAGCGAGTATTCGAATCGGGGCAAAGCGTTGCCTATAACCTTGAGGTCGCCATGGTTTTCTTTTGTACCCTTGCCTATGAGTGTAGAGTTGGGGTTGTCAACGATATCCTGATAAGTCTGGCCGTCTACTATGATGAAATTGCCGATACGGTCGCCTTTGTAACCTTCAGGGAGTGACGAAGCGGGTACATAGTATTTGCCATTGAGTTTGTATACTCCGGCAAGACCGTTGTTGATACGTCCGTCTCCGTCAAGGTCTTTATATTTCACGTCGCCGGGGCCATAGTGGAATCCCTTGATTGTTTCAAGACCTGTCTGATCGGCGATACCGGGTTTATAGTTCCACGATCCGTCAGAATTCTGTCCGTCGAAATCGCTCTTTTCAAAATAGCGGTCCGTTTCAAAACCAAGGACATCACCATAATATGTGCCGGGAGTGTAGCCGTAGCCATAAGAATAGAGGAGTCCTGAGTCATCATTCCAGCGAGTAATCTTTGAGCGAGCGTCCGACAGAGCGAATGTCGCATATACGTCGGCATCACCGAAGCTGTGGTTCCAACCAAGGCTGAGTTCCCAGCCACGGGTACGGAGCGAACCTGCATTCACGTATGGAGCTGATGTGCCAAGAACTGAAGGCAGAGTGGCGCCCGGGGCAAGCATATCCTTAGTGTCGCGCTGATACCAGTCAAAACCGAGGTTGAGCGAGTTGTCGAAAAATCCGAGGTCAATACCTACGTCGGTAGTAATGATGCGTTCCCAAGTAAGGCTTGAAGAAACCAGCTTAGGCATGGAGAACTCAGAAATCTTGTTTCCATTAACGAGCCAATGTGTGTTTGGCTTGGTTACTTGGCTTACTGTCTGCAAGAACTGATAGCTGCCAATAGCTTCGTTACCTACATGACCATACGATGCACGGAGCTTACCATTGCTTACAATATGCTTTATTGGTTCAAAGTATGCCTCTTCAGAGAAGCGGTAACCGGCAGAGAACGAGGGGAAGAATGCCCACTGATCCTGTTCGGGGAAGCTGCTTGAACCGTCATAACGACCGTTTGCTTCAAGAAGATAGATTCCCTTGTAATCATAGTTGATACGACCAAAGAAACCGGCTGTGGCGCTACGTGTGTGCGAGCCGTTCACATTGTACTGGTCGCCATCGGTAAGATTGATATTAGGCAGGTCATTGTCGAGCAGGCCGTTGCGCTGGGCATAGAAGTATTTACGCTCCCAACGTTCTGCTGTCGAACCAAGCATGATTTTAAGATTGTGGTTTTCAGCAAAAGTCTTGGCATAAGTGGCAAACACGTTCATATTCCACATTGTCGTGCGACGATTGCTCTGGGCCGCATAAGTGCTGCTGTATGTGTTGAAAACGCCGAAAGCATTGCTCGACCAGTTGTTCCACAATGTTCCAGGAACCTGTGCCGCGCTGCTGTTCATATTCATAAGTCCGTAGGTGAAGTCGGCCTGCAAGGTCAGACCAGGAATAATAGTAGCCTGCATCCAAGCCTGCATACGTGTCTGCGAAGATATGGTTTCATCCACATGGCCTGTTTCACGGATACCCTGTTCGTTACGGAAATAGCGGGGATTACCGTCAGAATCGCGTACATAACCATATGTTTCAAAGAACGACGGGAAACGCCACATATACTGGTAGGAGTTACGCTGCAAGTCGGGCGAGAAATATTCGCGCTGCGAGAAATTAACGCGGGCGCCAGCTTTAAGCCAAGAGAAAATCTCTGTCTGGATATTTGCGCTTGCATTGTAACGTTGAAGTTTTTCGGGGTTATAACGCATAAGGCCCTCCTTGCTGTCATATCCGAAACTTACACGGTAAGTGGATTTGCCTGAAGCTCCCTCAAGGCTTACATTATGCTTCTGCGCAGGAGCTGTTTGGAACAGAGTTTTGCCTGTGTCCCAGTCAGCGTAGCGAATCCATGCGCCGGCATCTGTTATATAATAATCGCCGACATCGGAATCACTTTGGTAAGGACGCAGCTCGACAACACTGGTGTAAGGCTTGCCTCCGTGCTGTTCCTGCCATTTTTCAGCAAAAGGAAGCACGTCCCAGTAGTTCATACCGAAAACCTCGTAAGAACCGATTTTTCGGCCATAGGACTGAAGGGCAGTATTGAGGTCGGTAACAGTATTGGCAAACTTGGCATAATCGGTAGCCGAGTTCCAAGCGAAGTTATTAGAGTAGTTGATAGCTACTTTTTCTTTGCTTGTGCCCTGTTTGGTCGTTATAAGAATAACACCGAACGCTGCGCGGGTACCGTAAATGGCAGCCGAAGCGGCATCTTTCAATACCGAAATGTCGGCAACGTCATCGGGGTTTACAAACGACAGGTCATCGACAGGCACACCGTCGACAACGATAAGGGGATTTGAATTCTGGTTGTTCGACAGAGTTCCTGTACCGCGGATCTTGATTGAAGGATTAGACGAGAAATCGCCATTGCTTGTCGTGATAGTAAGACCGGGCACGGCTCCTTGAAGAGCGCGGCTTACATCTTGTACAGGTCTGCTGTCCATTGTGCGGGCGACGTCGACGGTGGCGACTGCGCCGGTGAGGTTGGCGCGCTTCTGGCTGCCGTAGCCGATGGCCACGAGTTCGTTGAGCTGCTCGGTGGTGGGCTGGAGGTAGACGGTCATATCCGGGGCTGCAGCCACGTACATGGTCTTATATCCCACATAGCTGAATTCGAGCTGTGCGCCGGCGGGCACACGCAGTTTGAAGTTACCGAATGCGTCGGTAGCCACGGCGTTTGTCTTAACACCTTTCTGAACAACGGAAGCACCGATTACGGGCTCGTTGTTTTCGTCGAGTACCGTACCGGTGATTGTGGTAGCGGCCTCGCTTTGCTGCTGAGGCACAGGGTCGGCGGCTGCCGTGAAGCTGACCGCGGGAATCCCTGCCAACAGAAGCATTACAGCGAATAGATGCTTTCTCATAGAGATTTTTGAAGAATTGGATTATATTGGTTGGTTGTTGTATTAAAAAAAAGGTAGTAGTGTTTTATGATAATCATTTCAGTAAAGCAGCCCTCAACCATTGGGGGCTGTTTCAGACAATTGTTAAATTCGGAATCACTAACAAGCAACAAATCACGCGTTTAGTTAACTTTGTATAAATATGCAGTATTCTTCCAAAATTAACGAGGACAAATTTACGTTAATTTTTTGAATTTAAAGTATGAATTAAGATATTTTAAGATAATAGCGAAACATGAAAAAGCCCGGTGTGCAAGAGGGTGCTTCATAATATCCTTTTGGCAAGCCGTAATAGGC
>Ga0137308_100665_pt1 | contig 49482 bp, 45 predicted proteins | sample Inofrocosms_June_FD_97181 | JGI IMG/M metagenome (GOLD analysis project Ga0137308, IMG submission 97181) | Mouse cecal microbial communities from Vienna, Austria - N-Acetylneuraminic and N-Acetylglucosamine D2O microcosms_June | ecosystem: Host-associated > Mammals > Digestive system > Large...
TTCCCCGCTTTGACAAGCATTTTCTTTTTTTTGACGAAAATTATTTCTGTTGGGAAACAGCAAACCCCTCCGTCACGCTGCGCGTGCCAGCTCCCCTTTCAGGGGAGCCTTTTTTGATGCAGCCCCTCAAAAGCCTCCCCTGAAAGGGGAGGGGGACCGCTTGCGGTGGTGGGGTTCTGGCGGGTTCCCTGCTGCCTGCATTTTCTATTATTTTATGTGAGAAATTTTTCAAAACATGTGAATGGATTCCTCCTCCGCAGTCGTATTATAGATGAAGCCCTAAACGGCGATCATCCATAACGGCAGAAAGAGGCGCTGCCTGATGGCAGCGCCTCCATTTCATGGATGAATTCCTCTCAGCCTTGCTCGCGCATTTTCGCGAAGCACTCGCTGCAGTAGACGGGGCGGTCGCTCTTCGGCTCGAAAGGCACGCGGGCCTCACTGCCGCAGTTGGCGCAGACAGCCGTGAAGTACTCGCGGGGACCGCGGGCAGCGTTCTTCCGCGCATCGCGGCAGGCTTTGCAGCGCTGGGGCTCGTTCTGGAACCCGCGCTCAGCGTAGAACTCCTGCTCGCCGGCGGTGAACACGAACTCGTTCCCGCATTCCTTGCAAACTAAGGTCTTGTCTTCGTACATGATTTTACCCTCTCTTTGAAATAGAAAAAATATATTTGCGGTCAGCCATTGCTGATATCGCCGGAAATAAGGTGCCGCGCTGCTTTGCGCCGGATGCGCTGCACGGCGTTGTCCACCGACTTGGGGGACCTGGAAACCGCTTCGGCCATCTCCCGTACTGTCAGGCCGTCTAAATAGTACCCCAAAATCTTCGCCTCAAACTCGGACAACTGCTTGCGGACAACATTCAGCGCATCTTCCAACCCCTCCCGCCCGATAATCAGGTCTTCGGGGTTTGCCTGGGACATCAAATGCGCGCCCAAAAAGGAGTTATGACTGTCAAAGAAGGGTATTTCCAGGGGAACCGACTGATTGAGCGGCGTATGTTTATCCCGCGCCGCCGCACGGACTGCGGAGTACAGCCGGTTACGGATACATATTTCTGCAAAAGTGTGGAAGCTGGCGGACTTACCGCCGTCGTACTCCCGGACACCATAGATGAGGCCGATCATGCCCTCCTGAATTAAATCATCACTGTCTCCACCGGCCAGATAGTAAGGGCGGGCCAGCTGGCGGACCAACTGGAAGTACCGCTTGACCAGCGTCTCTTCCGCGTCCCGGTCGCCGCTGCGGGCGAGAGCGCAGAGCCGTTCGTCGGTAGGGGCGTTCTGCGCAATAGATTGGGCTTCCATAATCGACATGCTTATTATACCTATTTTCCCCTATGGTTGTCAAGTAAATATTAAAAATTTATGAACCCATTCCTTAAATTTTCAGCGATTTTACCAAATCCGCCAGCCGGCCAGCGCAGGCGTCTGCCTGCTGGGCGGTTTTTGCCTCCACCATGACCCGAATCAGGGGCTCGGTACCGGAGGGGCGGACCAGCACACGGCCATCGCCGCCCAGCTGTTCCTCCTCCCGGCGGATGGCGGAGAGGAGCGCGTCGCTGGCCATGACGGCCTCCTTCAGACCCGGCTGGTTGGGCAGGTCGATGTTCACTAAGGTCTGGGGATAGGCGGGACAGATAGAGGCCAGCTCGGAGGCGGTCTGGCCGCTGCGGTGCAGGATTTGCAGGAATTGCAGGGCTGTCAGCTGGCCGTCGCCGGTGGTTGCGTAGTCGGTGAAGATCGTGTGTCCGGACTGCTCGCCGCCGATGCGGTAGCCGCCCTCCAGCATTTTCTCCAGCACGTTCCGGTCGCCCACAGGCGTGCAGATCAGGCGGATGTTGTTCTTATTGCAGAACTCGTGGAGGCCCAGGTTGCTCATCACAGTCCCCACAATCGTCCGGCCTGTCAAAATCCCCTGGTCCCGCATGTAGCGGCCACACACGGCCATAGTCTTATCGCCGTCCACCACGTTTCCCCGCTCGTCGATCATCAGACAGCGGTCCGCGTCGCCGTCAAAGGCGATGCCCAGGTCATACTCGCCGGCAGTAACCATGGCGGCCAGACTGCGCAGGTAGGTGGACCCGCAGCGCAGGTTGATATTGGTGCCTGTGGGTTTGCGGTGGATGAAATCCGCCTCGATTTCAAAGTTGCCGAACAGGTCCGGCGCGGTGGCTGCGGCTGCGCCGTTGGCGCAGTCGATGAGCACCCGCAGCCCGCCCAAATCATCCTCAATCGTACCCGCCAAGTGCTTAATATATTCATATTTCAGGTTTTTCATACCGTGGATGCGCTTACCGATTTCCGCTCCTTTTTTGAGCGGCATCGGGGCGTCGGAGAGGATTTTCTGCTCTACCCGCTCCTCCAGCGCGTCGGAGAGCTTGTAGCCCAGACCGTTAAACACTTTGATTCCGTTGTGTTCAAAGGGATTGTGGCTGGCGGAGATGACCACGCCGGCATCGGCCTCCACCTGCACGGTCAGATATGCCACGGCGGGGGTGGGGATGGTACCCAGGGGCATGACGTCCCCGCCTACAGAGGTGATGCCGGAGATCAGCGCACCCTCCAGCATATCGGAGGAAATGCGGGTATCCATGCCAATGGTAATCAGCGGGGGACGCCCCGCCTCCTCCGTCAGCACGGCGGTCACGGCCTGGCCCACCCGGTAGGCCAGCTCCGCCGTCAGATTTTCGCCTACTACTCCACGTATACCATCGGTTCCAAACAGCTTTCCCATAAGACGTCTCCTTAAAAAATTTTAGAAATTTGTACGAACAAACCAAATTGACCAGCCGCAGTGTTTAATAACCTCGCAGATGCCCTTTGGATAACGCCCTCTCAGTCACCGCCTCTGGCGGCGCCAGCTCCCCCTTGGGGATGCGCCCTCCCCCGGCGGCATAGCGCACTATAAAAAGCTGGTCTGTTCCAGCCCCCCGCCGCCCGCTGGCGTCAGACCCAGATGGCGGTAAGCCTTCACCGTCACACACCGGCCCCTGGGGGTCCGCGTCAGGAACCCCAGCTGCATCAAATAGGGCTCATAGACATCCTCCAGCGTCACCGCTTCCTCATTGATGGTCGCCGCCAGCGTCTCCAGACCCACCGGACCGCCGCCGTAGAACTCAATAACCGCCCGCAGCATCCGCCGGTCGATGTTGTCCAGACCCAGATCATCCACCTCCAGCGCAGTCAGCGCCTTGTCCGCCAGTTCCTTTGTTATCACTCCGTCGCCCACCACCTGGGCAAAATCCCGTACCCGGCGCAGCATCCGGTTGGCAATGCGGGGCGTCCCGCGACTGCGGCGGGCGATCTCCATCGCGCCGTCCCGCTCAATGGGCGCGTCCAGAATCCCGGCGGAACGGGACACAATCAGCGTCAGCTCCTCCGCCGTGTACAGCTCCAGACGCAGCGTCACCCCGAACCGGTCCCGCAGGGGGGCGGACAGCTGTCCCGCCCGTGTGGTTGCTCCAATCAGGGTAAACTTCGGCAAATCCAGCCGGATGGAGTTGGCGGACGGTCCTTTGCCGATGATGATGTCAATGGCGTAGTCCTCCATCGCCGGGTAGAGCACTTCCTCTACAGAGCGGTTCAGCCGGTGGATTTCGTCCACAAACAAGATGTCGTTCTCATTCAGATTGGTCAGCAGCGCCGCCAGGTCCCCCGCCTTTTCAATGGCCGGACCGGAGGTAATCCGCACATTTACCCCCATTTCATTGGCAATAATACCGGACAGGGTGGTCTTTCCCAACCCCGGCGGACCGTGGAGCAGGACGTGGTCCAGCGGCTCCCGGCGCATTTTCGCGGCCTGGATAAAGACCTCCAGATTGCTTTTGGCTTTCTCCTGCCCGATGTACTCCCGCAGGGTCTTGGGCCGCAGGCTGTACTCCCCCTCGTCCGCGCTGGTCAGGGAGGTCGTCACCAGCGGCTCCAGGTTCTCCTCCGCAAATTCTGTATTGGAAAAATCAATGCTCATGGTTCACATCCTTATCCCGACGCTCACTTTTTCAGCATATTTTTCAACGCCAGGCGAATCACCTGCTCCAGCGGCAGGCTGTCTATGTCGATCCCCTTCAAGGCCACATTGATTTCCGCCTGGGAGTACCCCAGCACCGCCAGGGCGGCGGACGCCTCGCTGAGCTTGTTCTGGGGAATGATGGTCACGGCGGGACCGGCCACGTTCTCTCCAGAGGCGCCGACTGTCTGTCCCTTGGCCAGCTTGTCTTTCAGCTCCAGAATCACCCGCTGGGCAATCCGCTTTCCAACCCCCGGCGCGGCGGTCAACGCCTTCTCGTTGCCGGTGATGATGTTCATAGCCAGATTGGCTGGGGAGCTGGAGGACAGGATGCCCAGCGCAGCCTTCGGCCCCACGCCGGAGACGGATATGAGCTGCTGGAAGAGCTTCAGCTCCTCCTGGCTGGCAAAGCCGTACAGGTCCATGGCGTCCTCCCGGACGCTCAGATAAGTAAACAGCTTTGCCTTCTCCCCCTTTTTGATCTGGGACAAGGTATAGGCCGTAGTACGGCAGGCGTAGCCCACGCCGCCGCAGTCAATCACCGCCAAATATGGCTCTACATGGGCCACACTGCCGGAGACATAGTAGTACATAGAGGTCCTCCCATTATCTCGTATCGTATCGATTTGGGTCAAAAATACGTTCCGTATTCAAAAGACTGGTTGCGCTGCGCCCGTGGCAGATGGCGATTGCCAGTGCGTCGGCGGCGTCGTCGGGCCTGGGGACGTCCTTCATCTTCAGCAGCCGCTGGGTCATCAGCATGACCTGCCGTTTATCCGCCCCGCCATAGCCCGCCACCGCCTGTTTGACCTGCATGGGCGTGTACTCATACACCGGCACGCCGGCCCGTTCCACCTCCAGCAGAATCACCCCGCGTCCGTGGGCCACGGCAATGCCGGTGGTGATATTTTTAGAAAAAAACAGCTCCTCCACCGCCGCCTCGTCCGGACGAAAGGTCTGCAGCAGCTGAGACAGATCCTGGGAGATCTGGTGCAGCCGGGTGGACAGGGGCAGTCCGGCGGGGGTGGTGATGACGCCGTATTGCAGTAATTTGACACAGGCGCGGCTGGCTTCCACCAGGCCGAAGCCGATGGTAGCCACGCCGGGATCAATTCCCAGAATGCGCATGGTTCCGCTCCTTTTTCTGATGTTGCTATTCTAACATTTGTTTTACCAAAACGCAAGAGCCTTCCGGCCCCCGGAGGGAAAAACCTACCGCCTCCTGCGGCGGACATAGAGGGCGGACATCCGCTGCAGGAGCACATCCTGCATCAGAAAAGCGGCGTTGCCCAGCAGGACCAGGGCTGCAAACATGAACCCGGAGTACCCGGCGAATTCCTCCGCCACCGCCTCCAGCTGGAACAAAAAGATGAGCAGCAGGTACATGACCGTCATAGGCAGGGTAAACAGAGCGCATTTCACGGGAATACGGAGGAGGCGAGGCAGGCGGGCCAGCTTGGGGCGCAGGGCGGGATACCAGCCCAGAAAAGCGTAAAACAACGCCAGCTCCTTGTCCGCGCAGAGAATCAGGGCCAGCAGGGACACGGCGGCATAGACCAGCAGCGCGTATTTCGGCCCGTAGTCGAGGAGGACGGGCAGCAGGCAGAGCATGGCCAGCATAGGGCAGGCGGCGGTTGCCAGGGGCAGCAGGCTCCCGGCGGCGAGGAACGCTGCGGACAGTGCGGTAAGCAGTCCGCAGAGGGCCATTTTTCGGCTTTGCCGCTGAAGATTTGCGCGTGACGCCATAAAATAGTCACCTCAAAAAACAGATATGCAGCTATTATAGCCAGATCGCGGCAGGTTGTCAAACCAACGCCGAAACGGCCCAACCCCAGGCGGGGTTCAGGCCGTTTCGTTCTCGGAGACAGGGGAGAGGGCCGGTTCCGGGGAGGCCCCGGCGGCAATGCGGAATTCCAACTGCCAGGCGGGGTGCTCGGTATCCGTATACGTCTCTCCGCCGGTGACGCGGTACAGCCCTTCGTCCAAGGGCTTCTCCAGAAACCAAGGACTGATGGTAAAGGTGGCCGTAGAGTGGGGGAGCAGGGTGTAGGCTGCATCATGGAAGAAGTATTTGTCGATGGTTTCCACCCATTTCCACTCCCCATCCACATATTTCTCAAAGGAAATCTTCTCCCCGTAGGTCAGAGGTTTGTCCCCGCGGTTTTCCATCACCATGGTCAGCTTCTCCGTTTTTTCCGGATAGGTGTCCTGAAACAGAGAAAAGGTGACGTCCTTGGTGACGGCCCAGGTGGAAACCGGCTCCTGGGAGACCTCCTCAATGGGGATCACCGGCCCGGTCACGGAGCCTGCGGAGTTATTCAGCGCATCGGCGGTGCCGCAGGCAAACAGGGTCAGGCACAGCAGGGCGGTGAGGATTGTGTTGAGCAGATGATTTCTATTTTTCATGGGGCATCCCCTCCTTTATTTTTTCATTCGTTTATAAGACGAAGGAGAAGGGCAAAAAGTTCCTGGTGTTTTGAAAATTTTTTCCGTGGGCGGGAGGCGGGTCCCCACAGCAAGCCGCTCCGAGATTTCTCCCGGAGCGGACGTTTTGCCGTTTCAATATTACAGCAGATGGAACTGCCCTAACAGGGGTACTTCCTTCTCCACACCCTGCATGGCGTTGATGATACCGATAAACCAGCAGACACCGCAGAACAGCCCTCCGATGGCGCTGATCAGCCAGCCGACCAGGAACACATGTCCCAAAATCCCGCAGATGGTACCTGTAAGCCAAATCACCAGGGACTGATTCAGATGAAACCGGCTGGCATCCCGGTCTCCGGCCACCAGGGCAATGAGCAGCCCCACCCAAGTTAGATACGCCACAATATCCGTTGTGCGTTTATTCATTTCTCGTCTGTCCTTTCGTAACGTGCTGATATAATAATGCTGTTGGCCGTCCGCCTAGAACTGATACAGCTCCAAATCCCCGCTGATGCTGGTGATGTGGAAGGTCCGTCCGCCGCCGTCGAGATAGATGGCCTCGCCGGAGCGTGCGCCTACCGGTCCTACCAGCTCGAAGTCCGTCTGCAGCTCGCCGCTGACCGTGCTGAACTGGAGAGTAAAGCCCTCGCCGCCGGGGAGATGGACCCCGCAGTCCCCGGACTTGGACGACAGCTCCAGCTCCTGGGGCAGAATCTCCGAGTGCAGATCCACATCGCCGCTGGCGCTGCTGCCGTGCATCCGCTGCACGCCGCCGGAGACCTCGATATCGCCGCTGGCGCTGCTGGATCGGACCTCGCCGAAATTACCGCTGAGGCTGATATCCCCGCTGGATGTCTCCACCTGGATGCTGCCGGTGTTCCCGCTGCACTTCAGGTCGCCGCTGGCGGACCGGAAGGACGCCTCCGTACACGACACATCCGGCAGGCTGGCGTCGCCGCTGCTGGTGCTCAGCCGCAGCCGGCCCGCATCCAGTCCGGCGTCGAACTGGATGTCCCCGTGGACCGTAGAGATCTGGATCAGCTCCCAGAACCGTCTGGGCAGGGTCAGCTCCACGTCTGCGGAGGCCAGGCCCCGCAGGAAGAAGAAGGAGGAGCTGGCGGTATCCCCCTGGCGGACGGAGAGGACGCCGTCCTCGCTCATGCGCACCTCCAGGTGATCCACGTCGCCGGACAGCCGCACATCGTCCTCCGGGCCGTCCCCCAGCCGGATGTCCACATCTCCGTTGACAATCTGCACATCCACGGCCTTGATCTCCCTGGAGGGCAGGACGGTGCCGGAGACCCGGCGGCTGGCGGTTTTCTGGCCGCTCTCGCAGAAGAAGCCGCCCCGTTCCCGGTTGTACCCGGCGGTAAAGGACCAGCCCTGCTCTTTTTTCTCCTGCGCCTCCTGCTCTTCGCTTTGCTCCGGCGCGGCCTCCGGGGCGGCGTCCTCGTCGTGGTCCACATGGACATATATTTTACCCTTAAAGCCGTTGGGATATTTCTCTTTGATCTTCTCCGCCACATTGCGGACGATCTCCGCCGCCTGGTCCACGGCGTCCTTTGTCTGGCTCACCGTCTCCCGGACGATGCCCTCCATACCGTGGAGCAGCTCGCTGGTGAAATCCCGCATAGAGGGCTCCTTCTTCGGCAGCTCCCCCTCCGGGCCGAGGCTGTCCAGATAGGCCAGCAGCTCGTCCACATCGCCCAGATCCTCCAGGGCCATGGCGTAGGCGTCCTCCTCGCTGGCGCCGCTGCCGGTCAGGTCCTGCCAGCGGCTGTAGAGGTTGTCGCTCAGCTCCTCGATCAGCTCTACCTTTGCGGTGGAGTCTGCGGCGGCGGCCAGACGCTGGGTAACGGCAATAATGAATTTGGTTCTGATTCTTTCCATGGTGTTTATTCCTCCTCTAAAGAGATCAGGGCGTCCAGCAAAGCCCTGGTGGATTTCCATTCCCGGCAGTTTTCCTCCTGCCGGCGGCGGCCCTCCTCGGTGATGGCGTAGTAACGCCGCCGTGCGCCGGGACCTTCCTCGCCCCAATAGGAGGTAATCAGCCCCGCGCTCTCCAGACGCTTGAACGCGGTATACAGCGTTGCCTCCTTAAAGCCGTACTGTCCTCCGGTCCGCTCCTGAATCTGCTTGTTGATTTCATAACCGTAGTTGTCGCCCTGCATCAGCTGGGTCAGAATGATAGTATCCGTATGGCCCCGCAGGGTATCCGCAGAAATGGACAATTGTAACACTCCTTTCTGGCAGTCCCCCGGAAGGGGGATGTCATTGGTGATGGGGTTATAATACCACGAGCTACTTCGTCTGTCAAGGTATTTCTAAAAGAAATGTATGAATAGATTGTAAAGAACGTTCACCCCTCCCGCTGCACCTGCTTGCGGAACAGGGAGGGGGAGACGCCGTTCTGCTTTTTGAACAGGCGGCTGAAGTACATCTGGTCCTCATAGCCCACGATGCGGCTGATCTCCGCCACCGTATAATCCGTGTTCTCCAGCAGGTTCTGGGCGTTGACAACGCGCAGGGCCAGGATGTACTGCATGGGGGTGTGTCCGGTGAACTCCTTGAAGCTCCGGATAAACCAGCTGGCGCTCATGCCGCGGGAGGCGGCATAGCGGTCCACGCTGATGTCCGTGCTATAGCAGTCCTGGAAATAGCTGAGGGCCTGGTTCATCTCCGTCTCCAGAAAGCTGCTCCGGACCTTCGGACTGCCCGCCGACTGCCGCTGGATGAGGATGAACAGCCGCCGCAGCAGCAGTACCAGCATCTGCTCATAGTTCTCCTTCTGCAGCTGCAGCTCCCGGATCATCTGGCAGAAAATCCGCTTGAACTCCAGATTGGTGCCGGTCTGAATCACCTGGTCCGCCTCGGAGATGCCGTATTCCCGGAGGATGTTGCGGACGTTGTTCCCGGTAAAATGCACCCAGAAGACCTCGGTCTGGTCCGGGCCGTAGTAACGGTATTTCTGCTCCTCCTTGGGGCGGTAGATAACCACGCTGCCCGCCGGGACGATCCGCTCCTCCCCCTGGAAGAAGAAGTGTGCCTTCCCCGCCGCGATGTACAGCAGCTGGAAATCCAGCCGGCCCCGCGGGCGGTGGGTGGGCAGGACGGGCCGCGTCAGCAGGCGGTAGGTCCCGCAGCTGCCCACAAACAGGGGGCGCGTTTTGTCCTTAAAGTCGATGCGGCTGTTGTTCCAATAGGCGCTGTTGATATACATAGGGTACCTCCGTTCAGGAAAATAGACAAAGCGGCCAGTCATAAATTGTGCAATTCGTCACTATCCATAACGTGCGCCGGTTTTTTGCGGCGCAATTTGTATTGATTGTACCATTTTGTGCATATTTTGTCTAATGGAATCTATGGAAGATTTCCGGGGGGCCGCGCTATAATAGGCGCACCCAATCCATAAAGGAGCGTAACCCCCATGATTGTACCCAGACACTATGAGGACCTGCGCGTCCTGCACGAGAACACCATGCCCGACCGGGCCTATTACATCCCAGCCGCCGCACCCATGGACCTCTCGCGGGAAAGCCGGACCGCCTCCAGCCGGATGCAGCTGCTCAGCGGGCAGTGGCGTTTCCGGTACTGCGAGAGCATATACGGCCTGACGGACCCCTTTTTCGAACCGGACTACGACGCCTCCGGCTTTGAGGACCGGCCCGTCCCCGGCGTGTGGCAGTCCTACGGCTATGACGCCTGCCAGTACACCAACTTCCGCTATCCCTTCCCCTTCGATCCCCCCTATGTCCCCCAGGACAACCCCTGCGGCGCGTATCTGCTGGACTTCTCCTACCAGCCCGACCCCGCCGCGCCTGCCGCTTACCTGAACTTCGAGGGGGTGGACGCCTGCTTCTATGTCTGGCTCAACGGCGCGTATGTGGGCTACAGCCAGGTGTCCCACGCCACCGCTGAGTTTGACGCCAACCCCTTCCTGCGTCCGGGAACCAACCGTCTGGCCGTGCTGGTGTTGAAGTGGTGCAGCGGCAGCTATCTGGAGGATCAGGACAAGTTCCGCACCAGCGGTATTTTCCGGGACGTGTACCTGCTCAAGCGGCCCGGCGACGGTGTGTTCGACTACTTTGTCCACACCTCCCTGGCGGGTTCCGCCGCGCTGGTTGAGATTCGTCTGGATTTCTTCCGCCATCCCGTCCCGGTGAAAGCCTCCCTGCTGGACGCCTCCGGACGGGCGGCAGCCGTAGGCTACGCAGGGGAGGCGCAGGCCCCGGACCCCTGCTCCCTGACGCTCCCGGTCCCCGCGCCCGTCCTCTGGAGCACGGAAAACCCCTATCTCTACACCCTTCTGCTGGAGACAGAGGGGGAGGTCATCACCGACCGGGTGGGCCTGCGGGAGATACTGGTCCGGGACGGCGTGGTCTGTTTCAACGGCGCGCCCATCAAGTTCCGTGGCGTCAACCGCCACGACGCCCATCCCGCCGCCGGTCCCGCCGTCACCCTGGAGCATATGGAGCGGGACCTGATTCTCATGAAGCAGCACAACATCAACGCCATCCGCACCAGCCACTACCCCAACGCCCCGGAATTCTACCACCTCTGCGACGCCTACGGTTTTCTGGTCATTGATGAGGCCGACGTAGAGGCCCACGGCCCCTGGGCGTTGTACTACGGCCAGGACGAGGACGCGGACAGCCGCTGGAACGAGGCCATTTCCGACAATCCGGCGTGGGTGGAGCCGGTCTGCGACCGTGTGCGCAAGTGCGTCCACCGGGACAAGAACCGTCCCTGTGTGGTGATCTGGTCCATGGGCAATGAGAGCGCCTACGGCTGTGCCTTTGAAGCGGCGCTGCAGTGGACCAAGTCCTTCGACCCCAGCCGCCTGACCCACTACGAGGGCGCGCGGTACCACAGCCGCCGCCGCAAGTATGATTTTTCCCGGCTGGACCTCTACAGCCGCATGTATCCGTCCCTTGCGGAGATTGAGGACTACCTGCACAATTCTCCGGACAAGCCCCTCCTGCTGTGCGAGTACAGCCACGCGATGGGAAACGGCCCTGGGGACCTGGAGGACTACTTCCAGCTCTTCCACCGGCACAGCCTCCTCTGCGGCGGCTTTGTCTGGGAGTGGTGCGACCACGGGGTGGCCCGCGGGACGGCCCCGGACGGCAGGACCCGGTATTTCTACGGCGGCGACCACGGGGAGCAAATCCATGACGGCAGCTTCTGTCTGGACGGCCTGGTCTACCCGGACCGCACCCCCCACACGGGCCTGCTGGAGTACCGGAATGTCTGCCGTCCGGCCCGCGCGCGGATTTGTCCGGACACCGGCGCAATCCTTCTGCGCAGTTATCTGGACTTCACCGACCTGCGGGACGCGCTGTCCATCCGCTGGGAGCTTACCGTGGACGGAGAGCTGACGGAGTCCGGGGACGCTGTCTGTCCCTCTGTCCCGCCCCGCCGGGAACGTCCCTTTTCCCTGCGCCGCCCCCATCCGGCGGAGGGCCGGGCCTGCCTGCGGCTGATCTACTGCCAGAAGCAGGACCGGCCCGGTCTCCCGGCAGGCGCTCTCCTGGGGTTTGACGAGCTGCTGCTGAACGGCGGCAGGAACCGGAAAGCGGCGCGGCTGCTGGACGGCCCCCTGTCCCCCGGTTCCCCCCTGGCGGTGGAGGACCGGGACCCGGACCTGACGGTCCGGGGCAGCGGGTTCCGCTGCTGTCTGGACAGGCGCACAGGGCTGTTCTCCTCTCTGGCGTACCACGGTGCGGAACTGCTGGACAGGCCCATGGAGGTCAATCTCTGGCGCGCGCCTATGGACAATGACCAGTATATCAAGGCCGCGTGGCAGCGGGCCGGATATGACCGGATATCGGTCCGGGCGTATGAGACGGCGTGGCGGGCGCAGGAGGACGCGGTCCGGATTCACTGCCGGATGTCGGCGGCGGCGGACGCGGTGCAGCGGATTCTGCTCATGGACACCTATTGGACCGTGTGGAACAGCGGCGCCATCGACCTGTCCATGGATGTGCGGCGGATGCCGGAGTTCCCCATGCTGCCCCGGTTTGGACTGCGGCTGTTTCTCAACGGCGGCATGGAGCGGGTGGAATACTGCGGCCTCGGCCCCTGGGAGAACTACCGGGACAAACGGCAGGCGTCCTACTACGGTCTTTTCCAGACCCGGACGGACCTGCTCCACGAGGACTATATCCGGCCCCAGGAGAACGGGAGCCGCTGCGGGTGCGACTACGTGACCGTGTCCGGCGGCGGGCGGAGCCTCACGGCAGTGTCGCCCAACCCCTTTTCCTTCAACGCCTCCCCCTACACCCAGGAGGAGCTGACGGAAAAGCGGCACAATTTTGAGCTGGAGCCCTGCGGCAGTACGGTCCTCTGTCTGGACTGGGCCCAGAGCGGAACCGGCTCCAACAGCTGCGGTCCGGAGCTGCTGCGGCAGTACCGGCTGGACGAGGAGATGTTCTGGTTCCGGATGCGGCTGCTGCCCGGCGGACTTTGATGGCGATGTGACGGTACGGACGGAAAACGACAGGAGGGACGTATGGAAAAAACATATTTGAAATGGTATAACAAGGTGGGCTATGGGTCCGGCGACATTGCGGGCAACGTGATTTATGCGCTGCTGTCGTCCTTTGTGATGATCTATCTCACCGACACGGTGGGGCTGAATGCGGGCGTGGTGGGTACGCTGATGATGTTCTCCAAGCTCTTTGACGGCGTGACCGATATCTTTTTCGGCTCTATGATCGACAAGACCCACACCCGTATGGGTAAGGCCCGGCCCTGGATGTTCGGCGGATTTTTCGGGTGCGCGGTGACGCTGGCCGCAGTCTTTGCCATCCCCGCCAATATGGGGGAAACTGCCCAGTATGCGTGGTTTTTCATCGCGTACACCCTGCTCAACGCAGTTTTCTACACTGCCAACAATATTGCCTACTCCGCTCTGACGGCGTTGATTACCAAAAATCAGAGCGAGCGGGTACAGATGGGCTCCATCCGCTTTATCTTCGCCTTCAGCGCCAGTATGCTCATCCAGGCGGGGACCGTGGAGCTGGTGCGGCTCACCGGCGGCGGCGCAGCCGGATGGCGGAACGCGGCGGTCCTCTATGCCATACTTGGCCTGCTGGTCAACACCCTGTCCGTCTTCTCCGTGCGGGAGCTGCCCGCCGAAGAGCTGGAGGAGTCCGGAAAGGGGGACGGGGAGTCCTACCGCTTAACAGATGCCGTCCGGCTCCTGGCGGCGAACCGGTACTACCTCATGATCTGCGGCGTCTACATTCTTACCCAGCTCTATACGGCCACGCTGAACATGGGCATCTATTTTATGACCTACATTCTGGGCAATGCCAATCTGCTGGGGGTGTTCTCCGTTGCCGTCAACGGCCCCATGATCGCCGGTCTGATTCTGACGCCCCTGCTGGTGAAAAAGCTGGGCGGGATGTACAAGCTCAATCTCACCGGCTATGCTCTGGCTGCGGCGGCCCGCGCTCTGGTGACGCTGGGGGCCTACTGGGGGAGCATTCCCATGATGCTGGTATTTTCCGGCGTGGCGGCGTTGGGCATGAGTCCCCTCCAGGGGGATCTGAACGCACTGATTGCCACCTGTTCCGAGTACACCTATCTGACCAAGCGCAAGCGGATTGACGGCACAATGTATTCCTGCACCTCCCTGGGGGTGAAGATCGGCGGCGGACTGGGCGTAGCCCTGGCCGGGTGGCTGCTGGATGCCAGCGGGTATATTCCCAACGCGGCGGCGCAGCCGGATTCCTGCATCAACATGCTGTACTTCATGTACCTGTGGATTCCCATGATTCTCAATCTGGTCATTACCTTCCTGCTGTCCCGGCTGAAGGTGGAGCAGGCCAACGCCCGGCTGGAAGCGAAACGGTAATACGGCTTTCCTGCGAAGGCGGCAGAAGAATACCTGCAAACAGGGACGGCCCGGTCATCAAGACCAGGCCGTCCCCTCGCGTCTGTATCACAGCTCCGGGCATTTCCGTCCCAACCGCTGGTACATGGTTTTCTTTACCGCACGCAGTATATTTTCGTAGCCGGTGCAGCGGCACAGATGTCCGGACAGGAGCTTGCGCAGCTCATCGTCGGCGTACTCCTTGCCGCTCTCCAGAATCTCCACCGCGGTCATAATAAATCCCGGCGTGCAGAACCCGCACTGAATAGCGGCCTCGTCCACAAACGCCTGCTGGATATCGCTCAGCTCTCCGTTGGGACCCGTCAGGCCCTCCAGGGTCCGGATGTGCTTGCCGTCGGCCCAGGCAGCCAGGTACAGGCAGGAGTTGAAGCACTCCCCGTCAATGATGACGTTGCATGCGCCGCACTCTCCCACCTCACAGCCCTTTTTCACGCTGGTCAGACGGAAGTCATTGCGCAGCATGTCCGTCAGGGACGCCCGCACGTCCACCATCTGCTCCACATCCCTGCCGTTGATTTTGCAGCGGACCAATTTGTACTGAATACTCACGCCAGCTCACCTCCCGCCAATCTCACCGATTCCGCCAGGCACCGCTTTGCCAGCTCCACCGCAATATGCTCCCGGAACGCCTTGCTGGCCCGCCAGCTGTCACGGGGGCGGATATCCTCCAGCACAGCGGCGGCAAAGGTGTCCGCCGTCTCCTGAGAGACGGGTTTTCCCGCTGCAGCGGCTTCTGCGGCGGGCGCGCGCATGGGAACAGGACCGGCCACGCCGTAGGCAATGCGGGCGCGGACAATGGTTTTCCTGTCTTCGCTGAGGACCGCGTTTACTGAGCAGCCGGTGGTGGCGATGTCCATTGCGTTGCGCATAGCGTATTTAATATAGTGGCCGAAGCAGTTTTCATAGCTGGCTTTGGGAATCAGGATTGCAGTCTGCACCTCGTCCGGGTGCAGGTCCACCTTACCGGCGGAGATATAGAAGTCCTGAATCGGAATCTGACGGACGCCCTGCTCCCCGGTCAGCTCCACAATGGCGTCCCAGGCAAAGAGGGTGGAGGCGGAATCTGCGCTGGTGACGCCGTTGCAGGTGTTGCCGCCGATGGTACCCGCGTTGCGGATCTGGGGACCGCCCACCATATCCACCGCCTCGCCTAATACGGGGATATACTTTTGAATAATGGGGTCTTTAGTAATATGGCTGAAGCTGGTCAGGGACCCGATCCGGATATTCTCCGCCCCGTCCATGGACACCCCCCGCATAGCGTCAATGCCATAGATGGAGATCAGCTCCATTCCGGCCAGCCGGCCCTCCCGCATCTGCACCAGCACATCCGTGCCGCCGGCGATGATCCGTGCCTCCGGGTGTTCCAGCCGCAGGCGGATTGCATCCTGTACGCTTTCCGCCTCATATAATGCTCTCAAATCATACATGTATTTTGTTCCTCCTTAAAGAAGACCAGCGTCCCGGAACGCGGCAAAGAGCACATGGGGCGTCATGGGTGCGCTGTTGATTGCCACGCCGGTGGCCTGCAGAATGGCGTTGCGGATGGCCGGCGCCGGGGAACAGGCCGGCGGCTCGCCCAGAGCCTTGGTACCGTAGGGGCTGGTCGGCTCCGGGTTCTCCACGAAGCTCGCCCGCAGATGGGGGTGGTCCATGAAGGTAGAGAGCTTATAATCCAGCAGGTTGTTGTTCAGAGGCCGTCCTGTCTTCTCGTCGAAGAGCAGCTGCTCCGACAGGCCGTAGCCGATGCCCATGGACATGCCGCCGTGAACCTGGGCCTCCGCCAGCGCGGGATTGATCAGCTTGCCGCAGTCGTGGACATTCAGGATATTCAGCAGCTTTACCCGGCACAGGGGAATATCCACCTCTACCTCGGCAAAGGTGCAGCCAAAGGAGTAGGCGTTGTTCTTAATCTGGTAGGTACTCTCGGCGGTGATGTGCTGGGAATGGCTGAGACTGTAAAGGGCCTCCGTAGCCAGCTCGCCCAGGGTCATCAGTTCCCGGCCATCGGTGGTACGGATAATCTTTCCATCTGCCAGGTCCAGATTTTCCCTTGCCTGCCGGGTCAGCTCCACGGCGTAAGAGAGAATCCGCTCCTTGAGCATCTGGCCAGTCTGCTGGATGGAGAATCCGCCGGTGTAGGTCTGCCGGGAGGCATAGGCCCCGGTGCCAAAGGGGGTGACGTCGGTGTCCTGGGTGGAGACCATATGTACATCCGCAAAGGGGATGCCGATGGCGTCAGCCGCCATTTGGCTGAACGCCGTGTCGCAGCCCTGACCAATCTCCGTTTCGCCGGTCTGGACCTGGACGGACCCATCCTGATTGAGAACCATCCGGCAGGAGCTGGACTCCAGGGAGATGGGCCAGACGGCGGTATTATACCAGAACAACGCCATTCCTATGCCCCGGCGGACGGGACCGGTCTGGTTCTGATAGTCCTCCCGCTTCTGCAAGTAGCCGGTTTCCGCCATGCCTCTGTCCATCACCTGGCGGAAGGAGTCGAAGTAGTTCTCGTTTTTACTGAAAGCGTCCCGGAACCCTTTGGGCATGACCACCTGACGGCGGTATTCCACCGGGTCCCGGCCCAGCGCACGGGCAACATCGTCCAGATGGCTCTCTCCGGCCCACATAGCCTGCGGAATGCCGTAGCCCCGCATGGCCCCGGCAGCAGGACGGTTGGTGTAGACCGTATAGGCGTCGCCCTCCACATGGGGGCAGGGATAGATTTGCGGGAACGTCCCCATGCCCTTGGCGGCGATGCTGTGGCCGTGGGAGGCGTAGCCCCCCTGGTTGGAAAAGCACTCGATCTTCCGGGCGGCAAAGGAACCGTCGGGCCGCACCCAGGAGATGATATGGGTCCGGATGGCGTGGCGGACCCGGTTGCTGACAAAAGTCTCCTCACGGGAGCAGTCGATTTTCACCAGGCGTCCGCCCAGCTGGGTGGTCAGCCAGGCGCACAGGGGTTCGTACAGCGCGTCCTGCTTGTTGCCGAAGCCGCCGCCGATGTAGGGCTTGATAATCCGCACCTTCCCCCAGGGAACGCCCAGAGCCTGTCCGCAGATCCGGCGGACGATATGGGGAATCTGGGTGGAGGAGGTGACAACAATCCGTCCGGCCTCCATATAGGCGGTGCAGATGTGATTTTCAATGTGGCAGTGCTGGACGGTAGGGGTGTCGTACCAGCCCTCTACCTTTATCAGACCCGGTTCCCGGCAGGCGGTTTCATAATCGCCGTTTCGCAGCTGGGTATGGGCCAGGATATTGCCGGGGACTCTGTCATGGATTTGGGGTGCGTCCGGCTCCATCGCCTTCTGCACATCCAACACAAACGGCAGCTCCTCGTATTCCACCCGGACCAGCCGTGCGGCCTGGGCGGCGGCAGCCTCGTTCTCCGCCACCACCACGGCTATGTCATCGCCGTAGTAGCGGACATGGCGGTTGAGCAGCAGCCGGTCCGCGGTATCCTGGTGGCGGGGGTCTGTGGACCAGGGGTGTCCGGCGGTAGGGAAGGGATGGTGCGGCGCCTGGAAGCAGGTGAAAATCTTCACCACGCCGGGGACTTGCTCCGCTTTCAGCGTATCCACGGATTTGACGATGCCGTGGGCTATGGCGGAGTGGACGATGCGGGTGAATAAGGCGCTGCTGTCGCACAGGTCGTCCGTAAATTTAGCGCGGCCCGCCGCCTTGTCATAGGCGTCCACGCGGACCTTGCTCTGGCCTACGCTTTTGCTCATAGGACATCAGCCTCCTGTCTATGTCCGGCTGGCTTCGGTATACCCGCTGAAATCCTGCCGGACATATCTTGATTTTTATTAGTATATCACAAATATTAGACATTGTACAGACCTTGTTGGACAGAATCTGCGTTCGCGTTTTCTTACCTTATACGCAATAGTAAAACACCTCGCATGTTAGACAGCAAACCATACTTGTCTAATATGTGGGGTGTACTTCACAGCAAGGTTTTTGCTTTGTTACACTAGTGGTGCATCCGGTCAGAAATCGGACCAGAGGTCGGAGCGGAATTTTCGCATGGCAAGGACGACAACGAAACCATGCGGAAATTCCGCCCGGGATATGGTTTGTTTTCTGGCCGGATGTACCGCTAGATGCCGGGAATTTCGTTCTGCGCCTGGCTGCGGGCGGCGTTTTCTGCGGCATAGTTGTCCACCAGCTCGCCGTCCACCACACGGACCGTAGGTCCAATATACTGCACTTTCGGCGGATTCTGCCGCTGATCTTCCTGCCAAGCCACATAAGCCTCATACTGCGCGGTCAAAATTCGCTGATTTTGTATGTTCTGATAGAGGGTCAGGCCAATGTAAGAGGCCAAGGAGACCTCGGCAATCAGGCAAATCAACAACAGCGCAGTCAGCAGTGTTACCGTGCGCTTTCTCTTGCGTTCTTCCTCTTTTTTCTCCTGTTCCTCCTTTGACTCTTCTGCCAATTCCTCCTCCTGAGCCTCCGGCTGAGTCTGTTCATCCGGCTGGGGGGCGGCGGTTTGCTCTACGATCTGTTCTTCTGGCATAAGGGGAGCACCTGCTTTCTGTTTCTTATCTGCGCCTGCGCCGTGTTTTCCGCGGCGGCAGGAGGGATATCCTCCCGGCAAGAGCGCCTGGCAGCCCACAGGGCTTCTATATCATAATACCATTAGTTACCCGGATATGCAAGAAAAATGTTTACGACAGCGGAGCAAATTTTTCACCGGGGTCCGGAACCGGCGTCCTGCCGGGGCAGCTGTTCCGGCTGCTCCAGGCTCCGGAACAGCCGGGAGAGTACCACGACGGCGGCAATAGCCAGAACGAATTCCGCCGTAAACTGGGCGTAAGCCAGACCGTAGAGGGGCAGCAAGCTGTTCAGGATATAGAGTGCTGGGATTTCCAGCACAATTTTGCGCAGGATGGCGAAGGCCAGCGCCCTGCCGCCAAAGCCGCAGGACTGGAACACGCCCACTGCCAGGAAATCCGTACACATAAAGGGGAGAGAGATGCACATTGCCCGCAGAAACCGGCTGCCATAGGCGATAATGGCCTCATTTTTCATAAACAGTCCCACCAGCTGTCCGGAGGCGAAGAAGTAGCCCGCCGTCACTGCGACCAGGAAGGACAGGGAAATCTTTGCTGCAAACAGGATCACCTCCCGCATACGCCGGACGTTGCCGCTGCCATAGTTGTAGCTGACCAGAGGCATAATCCCCTGGCTCACCCCCATGGCAATGTACATCGGCACCATGTTGATTTTCTGAGAAATCCCCATAGCCGCCACCGCATCGGAGCCAAAAACGGCGGTAAAATTGTTCAGTACGGTCATGCCAGTGACGTTCAGCAGATTCTGTATGGAAGACGGGATGCCTACGGCGCAGATTCCGGCGATAATCGGCCCCTCCCACCGGAGCATAGCCGGATTCAGACAGACAAAGGTGGTTTTACGCTTCCAGAACAGCAGCACAAAGAAGTAGAGGCACGCCGCGCAGTTGGACAGGAAGGTCGCCAGTCCTGCTCCGGCTGCGCCCATGTCCAGTCCTTGGGGCAGGATGAAGATCGGGTCCAGGACAATGTTCAGCAGACAGCCGCTCATTGTGCCGATACTGGCATGGAAGGTCGCTCCCTCCGCGCGGACGAAAAAGGCCAGTACCACGTTTAGAATGGCAGGCGCCGCGCCCCAGGAGACGGTCCAGAGCAGGTATTCGGCAGTAGCCGCCGCCGTCTCCTCCGTGGACCCCAGCAGCTGCAGCAATGGTTGGCGGAAGGCTGTGACACCGGCGGAGAAAAGAATGCCAGCTGCCAGGGAGAAATAGAAGCCGATGGCAGAGCTGCGCCGCACGGCATCGTAATTTTTTCGCCCTAAGGCCCGGCTCATCATACTGGAGGCGCCCACGCCGAAGAGGTTGTTGACTGCGTTGAAGGCCAGCAGCACCGGTGCGGCCAGCGTCACCGCCGCATTTTGGATGGGGTTGTTGAGCATTCCTACAAAGTAGGTGTCCGCCAGGTTGTAGAGGACCATCACCAGGGAGCTGATCACAGTGGGAATGGTCATGGTCATGACCGCCCGGTGGACAGGGGTTTGTTCAAATAGTGCAATTTTGTCTTGATTTTCCATATGTTCGCTTCCTTTTGCGTATTCTATCTATTCTACCATATTTCGAACCAGGATACAACTGCTATTTTGAAAAATTCTTGATGTAAAAGGTAAAGAAAATTGAAAACGATTTTGCCCGGAATTTTCCTTGACAAACGGATTCTATTGTAGTAGAATACAATTATTCTATTGCAGTAGAATGTCGAGCAAAGGAGCATATATGATGGAACAGAAAATTTTTGACAGCGAACTGCGCATATTAGAAATTCTGTGGGCCGGCGGGGACCTGCCGGCGAAGGACGTTGCCGCTGCCGCTGCAGAGCAGGTGGGCTGGAGCAAAACCACCACCTATACAGTCCTGAAAAAATGTGTGGACAAGGGCTTGGTCCGGCGTATGGACCCCGGTTTCCTCTGCCGCGCACAGGTAAGCCGGGAGGATGTGCGCCGCCAGGAGACCCGGCAGTTGATTGACCGTATGTACGGCGGGCAGGCGGACCGGCTGGTGGCGTGTTTACTGGACGGCAAGGCATTGGACCGTGGGGAAATCGACCGGCTGCGGCAGATGGTGGAGGAATTGACATGAGCGGGAAGTGGTTGGAATTTCTGGGCCAGGCGTCGCTGTCGGCGGCGGTAATGGTCCTTGCCGTGGTGATTCTCCGCATCCGCTTCCGCCGCCGGACGCCTCAGCGGGTCTACTGCCTGCTGTGGGACATCGTGCTGCTACGGCTGCTGGTCCCCGTGCCGGTGGCCTCTCCGTGGAGCATCCGGAGCCTCATAGCGTTGCGGCCCTCCCAGGTTCAGGAGGCCGTCGTGTCCCCTGCCCTCCAAACAGGCACGGCAGTTCTGTTTGCTGGTCCGGCTGATACGGCGTGGTCAGAATCCGTCTCAACCGGACCGGACCCGCTGGCGCTGCTCTGGTGCGCGGGGATGATTCTCTGTGCCGGATGGCTGCTGTGGGGGCGCCTCCAGAGCCGCAGCCTCTACGCCATGAGCCTGCCGTTGGAGGACAGTTTTATCCGCGGCTGGCAGGACGGGCGTCCCCTGCGGCGGTTCGTCCAGGTGCGGCACAGCGACCGGATTGCCGCGCCTCTGACCTACGGCGTCCTGCAGCCGGTGGTGCTGCTGCCCAGCCGGATGGACTTGACGGACCGGGAAAATCTGGCCTATGTGCTGGAACACGAATACACACACATCCAGCGTTTTGACACCCTGCGCAAATATCTGCTGGCGGCGGGGCTGTGCCTGCACTGGTTCAACCCCCTGGTGTGGCTGATGTACTTCCTGGCCAACCGGGACATCGAGCTGGCCTGCGACGAGGCGGTGGTGCGCTCCGGCGCGGACCGCCGGGGCTACGCCCTGGCCCTGCTGCGCCTGGAGGAGGAGCGGGGCGGACCGGCTCTCAGCGGCAGTCATTTCAGCGGACACGCGCTGGAAGAAAGGATTGAGGCAATTATGAAACATAAAAATATATCATTGGCCGCGCTTTTGGTGGTTTTAGTGGTCATGTCTGTGACAACCACCGTGTTTGCCACCAGCGCGCCGGAGGGCGGTCATCAGACTGCCCCGGTAACTGGCCGCGAAATCGGGGTTGTTGCCCAGGACGCGCTGGCGGTCTCCAAAGGCGGGGATGGAACGCAATTCTTTTCTCTGGACGGCGGCGAGAGCTGGCTCAGCGAGGAGCAATATCACGCCCGGTACGGCGGCTGGGGCGGCGACTGGGAGGTTGAGTGGTGGACCTACGATGAGTACAAAGCGTGGCTGGAGCAGGAGAAGAAGGCGTTGGCAGAGATTATTGGCTCGCGGGGCTACACCAGGGGTAAGGGGTGGTTTGTCTGGGACCAGGCTATGGTGGACGAGACCATCGCTATGTATGAGGAGATCTTGGAGCACATCAAAAACGGCGGCCTGTACTCCAAGAGCATCATTGACTCCAGCGGCGAGGCCGTACAAGAGGCGGTTTTAAGTTCCGGCACAGTGGACATAGATGTGGCGTACGCGCTGGAGGGGGATGAATATACCATTGCTGATTACACCCAGACGGTTCGCCGCAAGGCGGAAGAAACGGCTGCGCTGCTGGAGAGCCTCCGGGCCTTCGGCGTCACCGGCAGCGAGGAGGACGGACTGTATTACAACGGCAGACTCATCCGCTGTTTTGTGGATGGCTACAGCGTGGACGACGGCTGTGGGATCAGGTATGTTTATAACAATGCGGACGGCGTCATTGACGTCCATACTCTGCGGGAGGAGATTTCCCTCCCCGGCGGCGGGGTGGACCCTGCCGGACCGCTGAAAGGCGTTGCCAGCAAAGGGGACCAGGGTTATGATCCCAGCTTGATTGCATGTGTGACAGCGGACAGCCTGCTCACGCAGACAGCGTCTGCGACCGCAGAAGGCCGTGGCAGTGCGGCCAGTGTTGGCGGCCGGACCTTTGCTGAGATTTTTGCCGGTTATTCGCCGTGGGGGCTGCGTTATGACGCGGATGCGGAGAATCAGGAGATTTTGACGTACAACGGTCAGCCAGTGGCATATTTCGCGGATTTGAAGCCGAATGGTTCTGTCTTCTGCTATGACAATCCCTATGCGGAAAATGGGTTAAATGTGTATACCGTGTATGATAAAGACGGCAGTGTGGCCGGGTTGAAAACGGAATAAGCTGTATGCGGAGTTTCTGGTTTAATTTCAGAAACTCCGCTTTTTGGAAAGGTGAAAATGGGGTAAAAGTTTAGCAGGAGGGATTGACAAGTGGATTGCTTTGATTTATAATTTGCGCTATATATAACTTATGTTATGTATAGCGCAAATTATAAATGGAGGCAAGAATATGCCAGCAATCACGAAAGTCACAAAAGAAATGATTATAGCCGCAGCTTTTGAAATTGCAAAAGAAATGGGCGCAGAAAACATAACCGCCCGGACAGTTTCGCAAAAACTCGGCTGTTCAACGCAGCCCGTTTTATATCATTTCAAAACGGTTGAAGATGTCCGAATTGCAGCACATAAAAAAGCAAGCGAATTTCATGTTGATTATGTGACGCATTTAAGCGGCAAATACGAACGCCCTATGTTGGAAGTGGGTATGAGACATATTCAATTTGCGGTAGAAGAAAAAAATCTTTTTCGTTTTCTATTTCATTCAAACTATTATACAGGCGTTTCCCTTTCCGATTGGCTTACGGAGGAAAATTTCGGTTCTCTATTCTCTATTTTGAAGAGACAAGCAAAGGTAGACAAGGGGCAGGCTTATAGTATATTTTCTCAAATTTTTTTAGTAACACATGGAATAGCCAGTCTGCTTGCTAATAATGCAATGGTTTATGATGAAGCATATTGTATAAAGGTGTTATCTAATTCCTATTTTGGAATACTGCATCTGATAAAAGAAGAAAGCGCAGTATGAACCAATCGTCTTTACAAAAATTTGCAGCACAAAAGACAAATCGGAGATATAACTATGAAACAGCTTTTTAAGCGCGATTTTACAATGGTTGTTATCGGTCAGATCATCTCGCTTTTTGGCAACGCAATACTGCGCTTTGCTCTGCCCCTTTACCTGCTTCGAGAGACGGACTCCTCGTCTCTTTTCGGCGCGGTAACAGCCTGCTCATTTATCCCAATGGTGATTTTTTCTCTCTTTGGGGGAATAATTGCCGACAGAAAAAACAAGCGGAATATCATGGTAGCGCTTGATTTTGCAGCAGCGGCGGTAATTTTGATATTCAGCTTTGCTCTGGGAAAAGTTTCCCTTGTTCCTTTGATGGTCGCTGTGTTGATGATACTGTACGGCATTTCGGGAATCTATCAGCCCGCCGTTCAGGCCAGCATACCGCTTATTGCGGAAAAACAATTTCTTATGCAGGGCAACGCAGTAATCAATATGGTAAGCACCCTTGCGGGGCTGCTGGGACCGATCATAGGCGGCGTTCTGTTCGGCGCGTTCGGGATAACGCCCATTCTGTTTATAAGCGTCGGCTGCTTTGTTTTTTCGGCAGTTATGGAAATTTTCATACATATCCCCTTTGAAAAAAGTACCGACGGCAAGAGCATTTTTAGCGCGGTAGGCTCCGATCTGTCGGACAGCTTTCAATTTATCAAATATGAAAAGCCGATTTTTCTTTCGGTAGTGGGGATAATTGCGCTGTTCAATCTTATTTTGTCGGCAATGCTGCTTGTGGGTATTCCCGTAATTGTGGTGCAGATTTTGGGAATGTCCGACACCGCTATCGGGATAACGCAGGGTGCAATGGGTCTGGGAGGACTTGCGGGAGGAATAATCGCGGGCGCAGCGGCGGAAAAAATCCGTCTTAAAAACGGATACATATTTTTGATACTATGCTCACTGGCGGCGTTTTTCATGGGAATTTCCGTTTTTGATGCAGTACCGAAAAATATCGGATATATCATAATAACCGCCGTAAGCTTCGGCGCGATGTGCGCGTCCGCAATGTTCAGCGTGGCTTTGATGACGGCGGTACAGCAGCAAACTCCGCCGAATCTTCTCGGAAAAATAATGGCTGTGAGCATTGCTGTGTCAAGCTGCTCCCAGCCTGTGGGACAGGCGGTTTACGGAGTGTTGTTTGATGCTTTTGCAGACAAGCCGTATTGGATAACGACAGGCGCGGCGGTTTTGGCTATGGCGGTTTCGCTGTATTCCAAAAAGGTTTTTGCGGTTCTTGAAAAGGAATCCACGGACGCAGAGCTTGCATAGGGAAAATGGAATGATATAATTAGAAACATTCAATTGTAATCTCGCTGGTTATGCGCCGGATTGGCTTATGCGGCTGCTTCAGGAGGGCCATGATGTAACGGCAGTCTGACCCTGGATGAACCTCTATATTGACGTGACCGGGTGACACATGGTATTATGACACATAAACTGCTGCTTTTTGCGGCGAGGCGCTTGGGAAACGGTCCATATGGAGGGTAGATTTATGGGTTATTCAAGGGAGCATTTTGAGCGGTCCAGCGAAGATATGCCGGCAGTCCGGAGCCGTGAACAGCACAGCGTTATGCGGAGCGTTCAGAATCTGGAGGCTGTCATCAACGAGGGCCTTCGCGTCGCCCTGCTGGAGGAAACTCCGGACCAGTCTCTGGAGGTGCTGCTCAAGCACCTGGGAAAAGCGCTGAACGGGGACCGGACCTACATATTTGAGCGGAACGAGTCCGGCAGCGATGACAACACCTATGAGTGGACGGCTGACGGGGTCGCGCCGGAAAAAGAGACGCTGCAAAATGTTCCCCCGGAGGTGTGCGCCAGCTGGTATCGAAATTTCGGTGTCGGCAAGCATATTGTCATTGAAAGTCTGGAGAATATCCGGGAGACCGACACCCTCCAGTATGAGAACCTGAAGCGGCAGAATATTCATTCCCTTGTGGTGGTCCCCCTCTATGACAGCGAAAAGCTGATCGGCTTTTACGGCGTGGACAACCCGCCCGCCAAATCCCTGGAGTACGCCTCAAATATGCTCCAGACTGCGGCGTACTTTATCGTATCCTCTTTGAAACGGCGCAATCTGGTCCGGGAGATTCAAAAACGGAGTTATAATGTTCTCCATGCCCTCAGTGTGGACTATCTGGGAATCTATCAGGTGAACTTCGACACGGGCGAATTTGAAATCTACCGGGACAGCAAACGGATGCAGGTGGATTGGGCCGTCAATTTTGAGGACGGCTATCAGACGGCTATGGAGCGGTATATTTCTCAGTGCGCGGTCCCCCGCGACCAGGAACGGCTCCGGGCTGTGACAAAAAAAGACTATGTGCTGGCACAGCTGCGGACCAGGAAGAAGTTCTATGTCCGTTACCAGGTGCAGGACAATCCCTATGGCCTGAAACACCTGGAGATCCATTTTTCCGCCGCAGAGAAGACGGGAGAAGAGAACTGCATGATTTTTGCCCTGCGGGATGTCAATGCGGTGGTGGAGCAGGAGGAGAAATACAAGCTGGAGGCCAGGCGGAGCCTGGAGGACATTCTGGAGGGAGCCAGGACCGGCATCTGGACCATCGAGCTGGAGGAGGGCTGCGAGCCCAGGATGTATGCGGACCGGACCATGCGGATTCTCCTGGGCGTGCCGGACGGGATTGAGCCGGAGGAGTGCTACCGGCATTGGTTTGGAAGCATTGAGCCGGACTATGTGGAGATGGTGCAGGAAGTGGTGCAGGAGATCGTGGAAACCGGGCGTGCCGAGGTGACGTACCCATGGAATCATCCAGAGCTGGGGAAAATCTATGTCCGCTGCGGCGGCGTGCCGGACAAAACCTTCAAAAAACCGGGCGTCTGCCTGAACGGATACCATCAGGACATCACAGAAACCATGGTGACGCGGAAGAAACAGGAACAGGCCATCATGGAGCTGCTGGAGAAGGTCCGGCGGGCCAATTCCGCAAAAAGCGAATTCCTCTCCCATATGTCCCATGACCTCCGCACCCCCATCAACGGGATTATAGGAATGCTGGCCATCCAGGAAAAGACGCTGGACGACACGGAGCGGCAGAGAGCCTGCCGGGCAAAAATCCGCGTGTCGGCAGAGCATCTGCTCTCCCTGGTCAACGACGTGCTCCAGGTCAGCAAGCTGGAAAGCGGTATGCCGACGGATGTGGAGGAGCCCTTCGACCTGCACGATACATTGGAAAGCTGCATAGCTATCTTATCCGCCCAGGCGGAGGAGGCGGGAATCCGGCTGGTGCTGGAGGAGGTTGACCTGCGGCACAGCAGGCTGATCGGAAATGCGCTGCACTTGAAACAAATTTTGATGAATGTCATCGACAACGCCATTCGATATAACCGGCCCAATGGCTCTGTATTTGTCCAGGTGAAGGAAACTGCCTGCCGGAATGGAGTCGTAAACTGCCGCTTTGTGATCGAAGACACCGGTATCGGCATCGGAGAGGACTTCAAAAAGCATATTTTTGAGCCGTTTACCCAGGAGCATCAGGGCGCAAGGACGCACTATAACGGCGTTGGATTGGGTATGTCCATTGCCAAAAAATTGGTGGACCAGATGGGCGGGTCCATTGAGGTTGTCAGCCAGGTGGGAAAGGGGAGCGTATTCCAGATTACACTGCCCATTCAGGTCGATCAGTCCTGGAGCGGACGGCCTGTGGATGAAGAGCGGAATGTACAGAGCAATGTTGCCGGTATGCGCGTCCTTTTGGTGGAGGACAATGAGATCAACTGCGAAATTGTGGAGTTCATGCTGAGAGAGGCGGGGGCGGAGGTCGTAACCGCAAATGACGGAAAAGCCGCCGTGGATGCCTTTACAGCCTCCAATCCAGGCGCGTTTGACTGTGTGCTGATGGATTTGATGATGCCGGTTATGAGCGGATATGAGGCGACCCGCGTGATTCGCAGCCTGGACCGGCCAGATGCAAAAGCTGTACCCATTATTGCGCTGTCGGCCAATGCGTTCGAAGAGGATGTGGCGTTGGCGAAAGACGCTGGTATGAACGAACATCTGGCAAAACCTGTGGATATTGGGAAAATGTTCCAGGTTATGGGACGGCTGCGGCGTTGAAAAAACTGGTCCTGTATTTTTGCCTGGTAATGATATTGCTTGCTTTTCAAGAACTATGGAGCGATATAACGACCAGGTCATGCAGCTTTACAGCGATACAAATACAATTTATTGGGATGACGATGACTTGTTGGAAATCGTGAGTGAACAGGCCCAGGCGTACTTTGCCGGGGGACCGGTCGCTTGCGGAAACGGTGGAACTGATCCAGGACCGGGCGGAGCTGTATGTCAACGAAAGAACGTAATTCATTTACCGCCGCATTCATGCAAAACGGAAGGGCTTACCGTCCGCTCTTTACAGACAGTAAGCCCTTTCCGGCGTTTTTCCGTTTCTGCCTCTGCGGATGGCAGAATATCAACGTTCCTCCATGGGAATATAGTCCCGGCGTCCCTCGACGCACTCATACCGGGGCCGGATCAGCTTGCCGCCGCCGGACAGCTCCTCCATCCGGTGGGCGCTCCAGCCGGAGATACGGGCCACCGCAAACAGGGGGGTGTATAGCTCCATGGGCAGGCCCAGCATTTCGTATACCAGACCGCTGTAAAAGTCGATGTTGGTGGACAGGGCGGACCTGTTCCGGCGTTTCATCAGCAGCTCCTTGCCGATGCGCTCCACGTTCTCATAGAGGGCCAGGTCCTTATTGCGCGCCTTTTCCGCCGCCAGGTTCTTCACATACTGCCGGAAAACCTCGCACCGGGGGTCGCTGCGGGTGTAGACCGCGTGGCCCAGACCGTAGATGAGGCCGCTGCCGTCAAAGGCGTCCCGGTCCAGGATCCGGGTCAGGTAGTCGCCCAGACGCCCCTCGTCCTCCCAGTCCTCCACGTGTTCCTTGATGTCCGCCATCATAGCCATTACCTTGCTGTTGGCGCCGCCGTGGCGGGGGCCTTTCAGGGAGGCCATGGAGGCGGAAATCGCGGAGTAGGTGTCCGTACCGGAGGAGGTGACAACGTGGTTGGTAAAGGTGGAGTTGTTGCCGCCGCCGTTGTCCGCGTGGAGCACCAGAGCCACGTCCAGCGTCCGGGCCTCCAGCGGGGTGTAGCGCCGGTCCTCCCGCAGCATGTAGAGGAAGTTCTCCGCTGTGGACAGCTCCGGCTGGGGGACGTGGATGAACAGGCTCTCTCCACGGTAGTACCGCCACGCCTGGTAGGCGTATATCGCCAGGACCGGCATGTTGCTGAGCAGCTGTAAGCTCTGACGCAGAACGTTTTCCAGACTGATATCGTTGGCCTTGTCGTCATAGCAGTACAGGGTGAGGATAGCCCGCTGCATGGTGTTCATCAGGTCCTGGGGCGGGGCTTTCATGATGATATCCCGGAAAAAATTGGTGGGCAGAGTCCGGTAGGAGGCCAGCTGGCCGCAGAAATCCTCCAGCTGGGCCTGGTCGGGCAGCTGGCCGAACAGCAGCAGATAAGCGGTTTCCTCAAAGGCGAACCGTCCCCGCACCTCGGAGCCGGTGACAAGCTTCCGGCAGTCGATGCCACGGTAATAGAGGACGCCGTCCGTGGGGACAATATGCTCGTCCTCGGTCACGTTGTAGGACTGAATCTCCGCCACACGGGTCAGGCCCGTCAGCACGCCCCGCCCGTCCTCGTCCCGCAGGCCCCGTTTGACGTTGTACTCCCGGTAGAGCCGGGGGTCGATGTAGTTTTCCTTTTCCCACTGCTCCTTCAGGGCAAGGATTGCGGGTGTGATTTCACAATATGCGTTCCCGTGGTTTTCTTTCCAGATCATGGGCGGTACTCCTTTCGTGACGGAGATGGTTTCCGTTTTTGCAATTATAACACATCAGACTTTCATTTTCAATAGGGGATTCCACAAATCTGCCTGAAATTTCTTTTTGATTTGCATAATGCGCACAATCATGATGCAAAATCAGGGTCTGCGGACACTGCCGGGCATACAACGGCTGCAAAAGTATTTTAGGATTCTTTTAAGCCTGCAAATACCGCTTGCGTCTGCAAACGGTATTTGTTATAATGGGTTTACGGCAACAGGCCGGGAAACGATACTCCATCGGAAGGAAGCCATATGAAAGTATTGATTACAACAGACTGGTATGCACCGGTTATCAACGGCGTCGTCACCTCTGTGCTGATGCTCCGGCGCGAGTTGGAGGCGCGGGGCCACGAGGTGCGCATCGTCACATTATCCAACAGTATGCACTCCTATAAGGACGGCAATGTCTACTACATGGGTTCCGTCAGCGCGAACCGGATTTACCCCGGCGCGCGTCTGAAAATGAACCGGGCCGGAAGCCTGCTCCGGGAGCTGGCGGACTGGCAGCCGGATGTAATCCACAGTCAATGTGAGTTCAGCACGTTCCGGGTGGCGTCGGCCCTGTCCAACCGGCTGGGGACGCCTATTGTCCATACCTACCACACGGTGTACGAGGATTACACCCACTACCTGTACCTCAGCCGCCGGGTGGGGCGGTATGTGGTGACTGCCTTTTCCCGCTGGATCTGCGGGCATACGGCGTGCATTGTTGCGCCCACCCAGAAGGTGGAACAGCTGCTGCGGCGGTACGGCGTTCACTGCCGGATCGAGATCATCCCCACCGGCGTGGACCTGCGCTCGTTCCGGGAGAATGACAATCCCCAGGCGGGGGAGGCACTGCGGCAGCAGTGGAACATCCCCCAGGACCATACCATTCTGCTGTATCTGGGCCGGATGGCAAAGGAGAAGAATCTGGAATCCCTCATCGACCAGATTGCAGACGCCGGACGGCAGGATGTGACGCTGCTGCTGGTGGGCGACGGTCCGGACCGGGAGGCGGCGTTGGAGCGGGCCAGACAGCGGCAGGTGCCGGTTATATACACCGGCATGGTCCCCCACGGCGAGGTGCCGGATTACTACCGGCTGGGCGACATCTTCGTCACCGCCTCCACCAGCGAGACCCAGGGGCTGACCTACTTCGAGGCCCTGGCCGCCGGACTGCCGGTGCTCTGCCTGCGGGACAGCTGTGTGGACGGCGTGGTGGAGGACGGGGTCAACGGCTGGCAGTATGAGAGCGGGGAGGAGTTTGCACGGTGCCTCCACGCCTTCTGCGAAAACCGTGCGCTGCGGCAGGAGATGCAGCGGGCGGCGTTGGCCTCTGCGGAGCGGTTTTCTGCCGAAGCCTTCGGCGCGGCGGCGGAAAAGCTGTATCTGTCCCTGCAGAAGCAGGCGGTGCCGCTGGTTTCGGGCGGCGGGCTGTAAGATCAATTGGACACAAAAGGCGTCCGTGTTCCTTTGGGAACATGGACGCCTTTTTCCGTTTGGAGGCGGGTGATAACCGTTTGTAATTTTTGCAGGACAGCTTGCAGGATTTCCATTCTGCCGTCCCGGTTTCTCCGGTCCGCCCCAGTGTACCCGATTCGCAGTTTCTGAAATATTCGACAAAAATCGCAAAATGCGCGAAAAAAAATGACAGGCTTCTGTACCCTTCAACACAGATCGTTTGTTCGATAAGTTCACATAAGGTCCATGATAATTTTCTAGTACAGTAAGTTATGAACATTTTCCACACGGTTTTCCACACGGCATATGCCTTATACAACAGACGCTTTCCGGCTTTCCCACAAAAGTCCACAAATCCGGAGACGATAGTTTCCACCGTTCTGCGCCCCGCATCCGCTTTACATAATGACAATATCCGAATAAATTCAGTATTTCCCATTCTTTCCTGCATATGCCGGTCCTTTTTCCTGATGGATTGCCATAATCTGGACCAGTATATCCCAGAAGACTTTGTGCAAATATCCATTGACAGCAGAAATTGGAAACCATATAATATCTATATACCTACTAATTATATCGGTTTAATCAAACCGTCCATTGGACAGGAGGATTTCCCATGAGTAAGATTTACACGTCCGCCGACCAGCTGATTGGCAGAACGCCGCTGCTGGAGCTGACGCACATAGAGCGGCAGGAGGGCCTGGAGGCCAGGGTGCTGGCCAAGCTGGAGTATCTCAATCCAGCGGGCAGCGTGAAGGACCGCATTGCCAAGGCTATGATTGACGGCGCAGAGGCAAAGGGCCTCCTGCAGCCTGGCTCTGTCATTATTGAGCCGACTTCCGGCAACACGGGGATCGGTCTGGCCTCCGTAGCGGCGGCAAAGGGCTACCGCATCATCATTGTCATGCCGGAGACCATGAGCGTGGAGCGGCGGCAGCTGATGCGGGCCTACGGCGCGGAGCTGGTGCTGACAGAGGGCGCAAAGGGTATGAAAGGCGCGATTGCCAAGGCGGAGGAGCTGGCCCGCGAGATCCCCGGCAGCTTTATTCCCGGCCAGTTTGTGAACCCTGCAAATCCGTCCGCTCACAAAGCGTCTACCGGTCCGGAAATCTGGGAGGACACCGGCGGCGCGGTGGATATTTTTGTGGCTGGCGTGGGAACCGGCGGTACCATCACCGGCGTCGGGGAGTATCTCAAGAGTAAAAATCCGGCGGTGCGGGTGGTAGCTGTGGAACCCGCCTCCTCCCCCGTGCTGAGCCAGGGGACTTCCGGCGCCCATAAGATTCAGGGGATCGGCGCGGGGTTCGTGCCGGAGGTGCTGAATACCGGCGTTTACGATGAGGTGATTGCCGTGGAGAATGAAGACGCTTTCGCCGCCGGACGGAAGTTAGGCAGAAGCGAGGGCGTATTGGTGGGCATTTCCTCCGGCGCGGCGTTGTGGGCCGCGCTCCAGCTGGCCAGGAGGCCGGAAAATCGGGGGAAGACGATTGTCGTCCTGCTGCCGGATACCGGAGACCGATATCTGTCCACACCCTTGTTCGGAGAGTAAAACCGTGGCCGCAGACGGCGGTATTCTCCTTAAATTTGTGCAATATACCATGTTTATTCTCTTTGAGCAGCAAAAATTTATTCAGTAAAGCGTTGCAAAACGGGAAAGAAAGGTATACTATACATAACGCATTCGTTAAAAGCGAAGCGCTGCACTAAAAAAGATTGGAGAAAACAAACTATGCCGCGTACGAAAAAGAGCGCATCCACAGAGGCAAAGCCCGCCGCCAGCGAGGCCGTGCAGGCCAGGAAAGGGAAGATAGAGGAGGAGGTCTACCTCCAGATTAGCGGTCAGGAGTGGAACATTTCCGACTGCCGGGAACGCGCTGCCGCAGCCTACATTGCGGAGGGCCACAAGGAGGCCGGAATCAAAAAGCTGGTCGTGTATCTCAAGCCCGACGAGGGCAAGGCATACTACGTCGTCAATGACAGCGATAACGGAAGCATCGCCCTTTAACCGCCTGCCGCGCCCCGGAACACGGGGGCGGCCTACGGAGAGCCGCGGGGAATTGTACTACAGGCAATTCTCTGCGGCTTTCTGTCATTCTGCGGGCGGCGTACTTTACGCCGTTAATCTTTTCTTATAGATTTACCCACTTTTCATTTAAGAAAAATCCATGTACAATACAGGCATACATCACAAAGGAGGACGGGGCTATGAGGCGGCATAAGCCATTATCCAACGCGCAGAAACGATGGATTGTCGGAATTGGGATTTTTCTGTTTTTATTTTTGTCTGCCCTGGTATGCTGGTTTGCCGGGCGTCCCCTGATCCGCTTTGCCAAGGAGCCGGACCGCTTCCGCGCCTGGGTGGACCAGCAGGGCATCCGTGCGCCGGGCCTCTTCATGGGCATGGTTATCCTGCAGATTATCGTGGCCGTGATTCCAGGGGAGCCGCTGGAGATTGCGGCGGGCTATGCCTTCGGTGCGCTGGAGGGGACGCTGCTGTGCGTACTGGGCGCTTTCCTGGGACGGCTGCTGGTGTTCCTGCTGGTGCGGCGGTTCGGTACCATGGCGGTGGAGGTGTTCTTCCCGCTGGAAAGATTACAGTCCCTGCGGTTCCTCCAAAACGAAAGGAAGCTGAGCTTCTGGGTCTTTTTCCTGTTTTTCCTGCCGGGCACGCCAAAGGATGTGCTCAGCTATTTTGTCGGGCTGACGAAGCTGCCGCTGCGCACCTGGATATGTATCAGCCTGGTCGCGCCCCTGCCTTCAATTGTCACCTCCACTATTGGAGGCAATGCGCTGGGGGTGGGCAATTATCTGTTTGCCGTGATCGTGTTTGCAGGTACGCTTGTTATCAGCGCGGCCGGAATAGCGGTCTATCGGGAAATTTGCAGGAAATCCAGGCGCACTGAGTAATCGAAAACCAGATGGAAGCGAGGCGGACGCTGTGGCCTACCACGAGCTAATCAAGGATTTTAAGCGCATTCGGGATTACATGCGGGAATTCTACGTCTACGGCTTCAAGAGCCGGGAGGAATACGACGCCAAAAGCGGACGCAGCTACGACAACGAGCGGCGCAGGCTGGAGAGCTGGCTGGGGGCGTACATGTCCTTCCGCCGGGACGCAGGGGTGAAGCGGGTGTTTCTTTCCGTGGACAGCCGGAACATTCCCCGCAACCCCTTATACCAGGCGTTCAAGGCCAAGAGCTTCACCGCCAAGGATATCACCCTGCATTTTTATATTCTGGACAGTCTCGCGGACGGCAGCGCGCTCACCGTCCGCGAGATTGCCGACCGGATCAGCGGCAGATATCTGTCCCGGTTTGAGAACGTGTTCTCTCTGGACGAGTCCACCGTCCGCAAGAAGCTGAAGGAATACCAGACGTTGGGCCTGCTGCGCACGGTCAGGCGGGGGCGCGAGGTCCGCTTTCAACGGACGGACCCCTTTGATCTGACGTCCTGGGCGGAGGCCCTGGCCTTTTATTCGGAGGAAAACCCCGTGGGGGTTATCGGCTCCTATCTGCTGGACAAGCTGGATGCGCCGCCGGATATTTTCCGGTTTAAGCACCACTACATCCTCTACGCCCTGGACAGCGGCGTTCTCTGCCGCCTCCTGGACGCCATCCGCCAGCGGCGCACGGTCGCGCTGGACATAAAGAGCCTGCGCGGCGGCTCCGATTTTCAGGTGACGGTCTGCCCGCTGAAAATTTACCGCAGTACGCAGACAGGACGCCAGTATCTGCTCTGCCGCCACAGCGGACATATGTCTTTTTTCCGTGTGGATGCAATTAAAAAGCTGGAAATGGGGAACATTGAAGACAGGTACGAGGAATATCTGGAAGCCTGCAACCGATTCAGCCGCCATCTGTGGGGCGTCTCCACCGGCGGGGGGCGCAGGCTGGACCGTCTGGAAATGACAATCCGCATAGAGGACGGCGAGCCCCACATTCTGCAGCGGCTGGAGCGGGAGAAGCGGCACGGAACCGTGGAGAGAATCGACAGCCACACCTGCAAATTTACGGCGGAGGTCTATGACGCGGCGGAGATGCTGCCGTGGCTGCGCACGTTTATCGGGCGCATTGTGGACCTGCAGTGCAGCAGCCAGTTTGTGACGGACACCTTTTTCGCGGACCTGGAGCGCATGAGCGCGTTATATGGAGGCGGAGATGCTGTTCAGTGAAATTTACGGGAGCTATTTCCGCGTGGTAGCCGCGATTCTGACAGAGGCGTCCGCCGGGGGCCTGACCGGGAGCCGGATGACAGAGCTTGTGCGGGAAAAGGCTTTTGCGGAGAGCGCGCTTTCGATTCCGGCGGCGTTACAGGACGGAACCTGGCCCCTGCTGGACCGGGAGATGCAGACAGTTCTGACCTGCAGGCCGTCCATGCCCCTGACCACCCTGGAGAAACGCTGGCTGAAGGCGTTGCTGCTGGACCGGCGCATTGCGCTGTTTGCCCCCAGCGCCGCCGGTCTGGAGGATGTGGAACCGCTGTATGAGCCGGACGCCATCGTCCTGTTCGACCAGTACACAGACGGCGACCCCTACGAAGACGCCGTATATGCGGCCTGCTTCCAGACGGTCTTGCAGGCGCTGCGGGAGAAACGGATGCTGCTGCTCCGCTTCTATGACCGCGCCGGAGTCCGGCGTTCCAGCGTATGTGTACCCTGCCGTCTGGAATACTCGGAAAAGGACGACAAATTCCGCCTGACCTCCCTCTGGAAGCGCAGGCTCCGTACCATCAACCTCTCCCGGCTCTGCGCCTGCCAGCTGCTGGAGCCGTACGACCCCAGCCAGCTCCGCCTGCCCAAGCCCCGCCGGCGGGAGCTGGTTCTGCTGCTCCGGGACGAGCGGAACGGACTGGAGCGGGTTTTGCTGCATTTTTCCCACTTTGAGAAGGTGACCCGGCGGCTGGACAGCCGTCTCTATGAAATCCGTCTGCGGTACGATCCAGCGGACGAAACGGAACTGCTTATCCGCATCCTCTCCTTCGGGCCGGTGCTGGAGGTTCGCTCGCCGCCGGAGTTTGCCGCCCTGGTGCGGGAGCGAATTTGCATACAGCAGAAAATTTTACCAAAGCAAAAGCAAAAAATTCGTTAGGTCCTACAAATATTTTTCAGTTTTACGCCAGCCTCTTTTCTTTTTTGCCCTTTTCGTGTACAATACACTTGCACGTTTTAGGAGTCAGCCCGCAAAACTTCATCTAAAGGAGGAGAAATCATGGACAAGTTCTTCAAAATCTCTGAACGCGGAAGTACCTTCCGGACAGAGATTGTAGGCGGCATCACCACGTTCTTTGCCATGGCCTACATTATCTTTGTCAATCCCAACACCCTCTGCGTCAATCTGGCGGACGCAGCCAACCCCTTTTATCCCGCTATGCCCAAAGAACTGTGGGCGCCCGTACTGGTGGCGACCTGCATCTCTGCCGCCATCGGCTGTTTCCTGACCGCTCTGTTGGCAAACGTACCCTTCGCCCAGGCCCCAGGTATGGGACTCAACGCCTTTTTCACCTATACGGTGTGCCTGAGCATGGGCTACACCTGGCAGGAGGGCCTGGCAATCGTGCTCCTCAGCGGCGTCCTGTTCCTCATCATTGCCGTGTCCCCGCTCCGCAGTAAGATCATCGCCTCGATCCCGGCTTTCCTGAAAAACGCGATTTCCGCCGGAATCGGCCTGTTCATCGCCTTCATCGGACTCCTGAACGTAAACCTGATCTCCATCGGCGGCGCGGTGCCTGCCCTGAACTTCTCGTATATGGACGGCGATGTGCGGGCCGTCAACATGGCGGGCCTGCTGTGCATCATCGGCCTGCTGATTACTGCTATTCTCATGTGCTTCAAGGTCAAAGGCGCGATTGTCATCGGTATCGTGCTCACCACACTCATCGGCCTGCCCATGGGCGTGACCAGCATTCCCGACAACATCACCACCGAGGGCATCACCCTGGCCCCTCTGTTTATGAAGCTGGATCTGGGCGGCGTGATGGCAAAGGGCTTCCTGCCCCTGATTACCGCCGTTGTCAGCTTTGCGCTGGTGGACTGCTTTGACACCGTGGGCACCCTCATCGGTACCGCTACCAACGCCGGTATGACCGACCGCCACGGCAATCTGCCCGGCGGCGACCGCGCCCTGATTGCCGATGCGGTAGCCACCTGCTGCGGCGCGTGTCTGGGTACCTCCACCGTCACCACCTTCGTCGAGTCCTCCACCGGTATCTCCGAGGGCGCACGGACCGGTCTCAGCTCTATCACCGTGGGCTTCATGTTCCTCCTGGCCATCCTGCTGGCCCCTGTGGCGGGCATCATTCCCTCTGCGGCTACCGCTCCGGCGTTGATTATCGTGGGCGTGCTGATGATGAAGAGCGCGGCCAGCATTGCCTGGGATGATTTCGAGTGTGCGGTCCCCGCATTCCTTACCATCTCTATGATGGCCTTTGCTTACTCTATCTCCGACGGCATCGGCTTTGGCTTTATCTCCTACAGCATTATCAAGGCCGCCCGCGGCAAGGCCAAGGAAGTTCCCATTCTGGTGTATATCATCGCGGTCCTGTTTGTACTGAAATATGTTTTGACGAATATTCCTGGTTAAGGAACCTGAAGAAACCGGCGGAGGAGAGCAATTGTTCTCCTCCGCCGGTTTTATAGGGGCGGATTTATTCTTTGGACTCCGGCGGTTTCGGTGGCTGAGGCGGCTTGGGGGGTCGGGGCGCGCTCACCCGCTTCCGTCTCCGGCGGAGGAGCAGAACCGCCGCCGCTGCGATAGCAGCCAGAATCAGAAGGTTGAACCAGTTCTGGGCCGCAGCGATGCTGAATTCCTCCAGGCCGCTGACGCCCCGCCGCAGGCCCAGGGCAAAGGCTCTGCCCAGCCGCTGGCCGAAGGTGACGGCAACCTCCTCGTCGGTGGAGAGCTTGTAGACCTCCTCCAGCCGCAGGGTGATGGTGGAGTAACCCACCAGGCTGTCATATTTGCGCAGGCTGCCGGTGAGCTGTTCGATCTCCAGCTCCGTGTCGCTGATGGCGTTTTCCAGGGAAATAATGGCCTCCATCTCCGTGGCTTGGGCGAGGAGGGCATGGAGGCGGTCCAGCTTGGTCCGCTGTGTGACCAGGCGGGATTCCTGGTCGTAGTACGCCTCGCTGACGTCCTCGGTGTACTCGTCCCGGCTGGTAACGTGGGCGGCTTGTCCCGCCTGTTCCAAAAAGGACTGGAAGGATTTGGCCGGGACCCGCACGGTACACCGCAGGCTGCGGGACCCGCCGCCCTGGTAGATACTGCGGCTCTCGAACCAGCCGTCCAGGTTCTCGACAATGCGGCTGATCGACTGCTCGGCGGCGTCGAATTCAGTGGTTTCCATGGCGATGTCGGCGGAGTAGATCAGCTTTGTGTTGGCGGGGAGGATACTGCCGCCGCCAGCGTCCTCGCTGGCGGCCACCTCCGCTGCAGCGTCGTCATAGAACTCGCCGCCGCCCCAGCCATTCTCCTGGTTGGATGAGGAAACGGAATCGCTGGAAGACGGACCAGTGTCCCCTCCGGAGAGGGAAGGACCGCCGCCGCAGGCGGTCAGGGACAGGAGCAGCAGGGCCAGCAGGACAGACAGGAACTTCTTTTTCATCTTCATCACAACTTCCTCCTTTTTATTTTTGCAAGTGCGGGCCTCTATCAGATATAGACGCAAAGCAGCCGGGGATGTTCCGCCCCAGAAAAAAATAATGAAAAGAGCCACCCGAAAAACCAGCTGTGTTCTTCGAGTGGCTGAAAGGATAGATGCGATTGGGGCGTTACACGATGAAACCGCCGTCCGCTGTGATCACCTGTCCGGTGACAAAGGACGCGCTCTCCCCGGCCAGGAAAGCCGCCAGTTTAGCGATATCCTCCGGTGTTCCCAGCCGTCCCATGGGCGTCTGTTCGGCCAGCATCGCCAGCGTCTCGTCTCCCAGTACCTTCACCATGTCGGTGAAGATCACGCCGGGGGCAATGCAGTTGACCCGGATACCGGAGGGGGCCAGCTCCATGGCCAGGGACCGGGTGAGGCCGATGACAGCCGCTTTTGTCGCGGAGTAGGCCGCTTCGCAGGACGCGCCCCGCTGTCCCCAGATGGATGAAATATTGATGATGCTGCCGGACTTCACCTGAATCATGTGGGGCAGAACCGCCTGGATGGTGTGGAACGCGCCGTCCACATTGACCGCAAAGATTCTGTGCCAGAAGGCGTCGGAGATATCCTGGAACTGGCTCTGCGCAGCGATGCCCGCGTTGTTGACCAGCGCCTCGATGGGACCCAGAGAAGCCTCCACCAAATGGATGGCGGCGGTAATGGCCTCCCGGTCCGCCACGTCCCCCTGGACGGCCAGGGCATCCGCGCCCTGGAGGCGCAGTTCCTTGACCAAAGCCTCCGCCTGCTCCTGGGAATGCAGGTAGTCGATCCCCACTGCATAGCCCTCCGCCGCCAGGCGCACGGCGATAGCGCGGCCAATTCCCCGGCTGCCGCCGGTGATAAATGCGGCCTTCTTCATCGCCTTCAGCAGTGGTGGCCGTGGTGGCCGCATCCTCCGGCGGTCACAGCGGGCGCAGCCTTTGCAGCGGCCTGCGCAGCCAGAATAGCGGTGCAGGCGCCGTCGCAGAACCCGCCCGCGTGGTCATAGCCGCAGTAGGTCACGCCGCTGTGGGTGTGCCGTCCGGCAGCGGTGCAGCCGGACACGCCGCACAGAGCCGCGCAGGTACCGTCGCAGAACCCGCCGGCATGGTCGTAGCCGCAGTAGGTGGTCTTGCTGTGGACGTGCCGTCCGGTAACGGTGCAGTCCTCTACGGCGCACAGGGCCGCGCAGGTACCATTGCAGATGCCGTTGGTATGGTCGTAACCGCAGTAGGTCACACCGCTGTGAGTATGCCGTCCGCTGGTATGACAGGTCTCCACGGCACAGACGCCGCAGTTGGTCACAGGAGTCTGGGCGGCAGTTTGATGGTGGCGTCCGCCGTGGGCCGACGCCGGGAGCATGAGCATCAGGGCTGTCAGGACTGCCACTGCTCCTGTGGTCAGCCGTCTTGTATGCTGCATTAGATTTTCCTCCTTTACTTCCCTGCCGGATTAGGCGGGATACTATACATACAGTCTAGCACAAACAGCCGTGAATTGCAAGAATCGGATGCACAAAATTATTGGTGGCTAACGGCCCCGGCGTTTCTCTTTTTTCTTCTGCTGCAAAAGCCGGAATTTCCGCTCCTGTTCCTCCTCACGCTGCTGCCGGGTGCGGGACCTGCGGGCCAATTTTCCCTGTTCCTGCTGGAGCTTTAACGCTTGCTGGGCCTTCGTACCGATGCCGTCCTGTTTCTGGATCAGCCGGTTCCGCCGCTTGGGATTGACGGGACGGGTGTCCGGGGGGCGGGTGGTCAGAGCCGGGCTGAAGGCCAGGGTGTGCCAGTGGTCCAGCAGGTACTGGTAGACCTCGCAGTCCTTCGGTTCCGCACCAAATGTAACCTTGCATACGCTGTAGCGGCCCTCGGATTCCCGCTCGAATAGCCCCACCCAGAAGGGGGCCTCGAAGAGTACGGTCAGTCTGGCCTGCGCTGTTTCCATGGGATGTTCCTCCTTTTTATTTCTCCAGCAAGGAACGGACAACCAAAGGAGGCAGGTTACTGACGGGCCGTGCGCCCGCTCCCGGACTACCGACCGGGATGTGTTTTTATCCTTGCGCTGTTTTCTGTTTGAGATGCCGCAATCAATCCAAATGGGTCCCTATATACTCCTCCCGAACCGCCTCCGGCACCATATTTCCGCCTGTCGCCCAGGCGATGTGGACAGCCTGGTCCATATGGCCGGTCAGCCCGTTGTCATCCAGATAACGCCGTCCCGCCTCGCAGCCAAACAGCCGGGCCGGACCCTGGAAGGCGGCACAGGCGCTGGGTTCCAGGAAAATTCCCTCTGTCTCCAGCAGGTCGCGGAGATAGTCATAGAGACGGCTGTCCCGGACGGTGAATTCTCCGCTGAGCATATGCTCCATCATCCGGCCCACCAGCCCGGAGGGACGCCCCACCGCCAGACCATCCGCATGGGTCCGGCCTGTCAGCCCGATGTCCTGCACGGAAATCTGCTCATGCAGTCCGGAGGCCATGCCCGCCAGCATACACGGAGCCTGCACCGGTTCTACAAAGAAGCAGTGGACATTCTCGCCGTACAGCTGCTTCAGGCCGAAGGTGATGCCGCCCGGCGCGCCGCCGACGCCGCAGGGGAGGTACACAAACAGCGGATGGTCTCCGTCCACGGCAATCTGCAGCCGCTCCAACTGCGCCGCCAGACGCCGGGCTGCCACGGCGTAGCCCAGAAACAGGTCCACCGATTTTTCGTCGTCCACAAAATAACTGCGGGGGTCCTCGTCGGACAGCCGCCGCCCCTGTTTCACCACCTCGCTGTAATCCGCGCCGTACTCCAGCACCGTCACGCCGTGACTGCGCAGCAGGTCTTTTTTCCACTGCCGGGCGTCCGCGGACATATGGACCACCGCATGAAACCCCACTGCCGCCGCCATGATGCCGATGCTCATACCCAGGTTGCCGGTGGACCCGACCTGAATGGTATAGCTGCTGAAGAAATCATGGCTGTGGGGGTCCGCCAGCTTTTCGTAGCTGTCGCCGGGCATGAGGAAGCCGTGTTCCAAAGCCAGGTCCTCGGTGTGTTTGAGCACTTCGTAAATACCGCCGCGGGCCTTGATGGACCCGGCAATCGCCAGATGGCTGTCCTGCTTGAGCAGCAAGCGGCCCGGCAGTTTTGCGGCGTATGATTCGTTCAGCCGGGCCTGCATGTTGGGGATAGGGGACAGGGGGGACTCGATCAGTCCGTTTCTGGCTCTGGTCTCAGGGAAGCGGAGTTGGAGAAAGGGAGCGAACCGCTGCAGCCGGGCCTCCGCGTCCGCGATATCCCGGACCGTGAGGGGAATGTCCTGCGGGCTGGCCGTGCTGTTAGTCTTGTGGGGATTGAGCCAGAGCGTTTCGGTCCCGGCGCGTACCTGCTCCAGAATGGGGGCTTTTTCAAGGATCGTTTGGATATTCATAGCGGGGGTCCTCCTATTTATTGTCCTGTCGGATAGAGCGAGATGCTAAGAGCGCCCCAAGCTGCCTTGGGGCGCTCCTGACTGATTAAAGGGTAAATATTTCTTAGAAGACGCCCTGCTCCATCATGGCCTCGGCAATCTTCTTGAAGCCTGCGATGTTGGCGCCGGCAACCAGGTTGTAACCCAGGCCGTATTCCTCAGCGGCTTCCATGGACACGCGGTGGATGTTCTCCATCATCTTGTGCAGCTGGGCGTCCACTTCCTCAGCGGTCCACACCAGACGCTCGCTGTTCTGGCTCATCTCCAGAGCGGACACGCCCACGCCGCCGGCGTTGACGGCCTTGGAGGGGGCCACGATCATGTTGGGCTGGCTCATCAGGAACTGCAGCGCGTCGTTGGTAGTGGGCATATTGGCGACTTCGATGTAGTACTTGATGCCATTGGCCGCGATCTGCTGGGCGTGCTCCATATGCACGTCGTTCTGCATGGCGGAGGGCATGATGACGTCAGCCTTGACGCCCCAGGGCTTCTCGCCGGGATGGAACTCGCAGCCGAACTTGTCGGCGTAGTCCTTCACCTTGTTGCGGCCAGAGTTGCGCATAGTCACCAGGTAGTCCACCTTCTCCATGGAGGAGGACACGCCGTCGGGATCGTAGATGTAGCCGTCGGGACCGGACAGGGTCACGACCTTTGCGCCCAGGTGGTGGGCCTTCTTGCAGATGCCCCAGGTCACGTTGCCGAAGCCGGCGCAGGCAATGGTCTTGCCCTTGATGTCCTCGCCCTCGTGCTTGAGCACTTCCTGCAGGTAATACATAGCGCCGTAGCCGGTAGCCTCAGGACGGGTCAGGCTGCCGCCGTAGCTGAAGCCCTTGCCGGTGAGCACACCGTTCTCCCACACGCCCTTGAGGCGGCGGTACTGACCGTACAGATAACCGATCTCCCGGCCACCCACGCCCATGTCGCCGGCGGGGACGTCGATGTCGGGCCCGATGTAGCGGTACAGAGCGGTCATGAAGCTCTGGCAGAAGCGCATAATCTCAGCATCGGACTTGCCGGTGGGATCGAAGTCCGCGCCGCCCTTGCCGCCGCCGATGGGCAGTCCGGTCAGACTGTTCTTGAAGATCTGCTCAAAGCCCAGGAACTTGATGATACCGGGGTAGACATTGGGCTGGAAGCGCAGGCCGCCCTTGTAGGGACCGATTGCGCCGTTGAACTGGCAGCGGTAGCCGATATTGGTATGATAATCGCCCTTGTCGTCCATCCACACCACACGGAAGGTAAACATCCGCTCCGGCTCCACCATGCGGTTGAGCAGGTCGGCCTTCTCGTACTCAGGGTGCTTGTCCATTACGGGGGAGATGGAAGAGAAGACTTCCTCCACGGTCTGAACAAACTCCGGCTCATTGCCGTGTTTCTTTTTGACGTTCTCAATTACGCTGGCGACATAAGCATTCATTTTAGTATGCCCTCCTCAAATTTTGCAAAGCTGGCGGGATATCAGCCCCACCGTCTTCGATCGCACTTATTTTACCATTCCTTTCCTAAAAACTCAATGGCAACAATGTGGAAGTTTCCATCTTTTTTTTGTGCATTTTAGCGGTTGTCCTCTGATAACTGACGCTGTCACTTGGTTTATTTGCCGCATATTGTGGGGAGAGAAATTTGAAGCAGGAGGGTACGCCATGACAAAAACCACACATTTTTTCCTGGGCGCCAACAGCGGACGGGGATTTCAGAATCTTTTCGGTGAATTCTGTACGCCGGAGGACCACCACGACCTGCTGGTGCTGAAAGGCGGGCCCGGTGCGGGCAAATCAACAATGATGAGGCGGATCGGTCAGGCTATGGAGCAGCGGGGGGAGCAGGTGGAGTATTTTTATTGCTCCGGAGACCCGAAATCCCTGGACGGCGTGCATATCCCAAGGATTCGGACGGCGATTGTGGATGGTACGGCGCCCCACGTCATCGAGCCTAAATATCCCGCAGCGGCGGACCGGTATGTCAACCTGGGGGAATTCTACGACATCACCGCCGCCAAGACGGCACGGGCCGACATCATCCGCCACACCAAAGCGGTCTCCGCCGCCTACCAGCGGGCCTACCGCGCCCTGGGCGCTGCCCGGCAGATTGAGGACGACACTGCCGTCCTGATGACCGGCGGGCTGGACGGGGATAAGCTGCTGCGGCGCACAGAGGGGATCATTGGCCGGGAGATTCGCGGGAAGGGTCCTGGCGGGCCGGACGCCTTCCGCTTTCTGGGGAGCATGACCTGCAAGGGGCCCATCTGGCGGTTTGACACTGCCGCGGCGTTGTGTCCGAAGGTCTACCAGCTGCAGGACAGCTTTGGCTTTGCCGCGCCGATGCTGGAGCAAATCCGTGCAGCGGCGCGGGGCCGGGGATACCGGGCCATCGTCTGTCCGGACCCGGAGCATATTGACCGCATCCAGCATCTGCTGCTGCCGGACCTGGGGCTGGCCTTTGTGACATCGCGGGAGGGCATGGTCTACGACGGTCCCGCCTACCGCCGGGTACGGCTGGACGCGATGATGCCCGGCTCCTATTATAAGCAGAATAAATCCAGGCTGAAATTTGTACGGCGCGTCGTAGAGGTCCTGCGGGCGGAGGGACTGGAGGCTCTGCGGGAAGCAAAAGCCGCCCATGACGCTCTGGAGGCGGTCTACGTGCCATACGTGGACTTCGACGGCGTCAACGCCTGCACCGCACGGGAGCTGGAGCGGATTGAGAGTTACTTATAAAAGCGCATACAGACAACGGGAAGCGCCTGGAACCGTAAGGTTTCAGGCGCTCAGCGCATATCAGAGGCCAACCGTGTGCCCGCCGGAAAACCGGCTGACGCGGTTAGTCGCCTGCCATCTGCGCCGGCTTGATCAGCTTTGCGGTCAGGTCCTGCAAATCCCGCAGGCACTGCGGGCACACATTTTTGCCGCGAAATACGGCAATGTCCTCGGCGCTGTTGCAAAAGATGCAGGTATTCACGTACTTCTTCAGAACGATAGAGGAATCTTCCACAAAGATTTCCAACATATCTTTCTCCGCAATATCCATCGTCCGGCGCAGTTCAATCGGCAGCACAATCCTTCCCAATTCGTCTACCCGTCTTACAATTCCAGTCGTCTTCATGGTAAACCCTCCCTTTCAACTCCACAAATTCAGAGGTACTTGCCTCTCCTGGATTGTATAAGTTAGATTACCACACAATGGGGGTGCATTTCAACCATTTTTTACAAAAATTATAGTAAAATCTTCGCATTTTTTTGATTTTTATCGCTATATATTTAGGGATAGCGTTTACCGTTCAAAAATAATAAGGAAGTGGAATAAAATGGCAATGGCTTGGGTGTGGTCCGGCATGGTGGCACTGTCTGTTGTGTGCGGTCTTTTCAAGGGAACCATCGGCGCGGTGGGCAGCGCCGCGCTGGAGGGAGCGGGGGCGGCGGTAGAGCTCTGCCTGGGCATGGCGGGGGTCATGTGTCTGTGGAACGGGGTGATGTCGGTGATGAAAGCCTGCGGGCTGCTGGACGGACTCTGCCGTCTGTTCCGGCCCCTGCTGGGGCGGCTGCTGCCACGGGCCTCCCAGGACCCGGATACACTGGCCGCGCTGTCCGGCAATGTATCCGCTAACCTGCTGGGGCTGGGCAACGCCGCCACGCCTCTGGGGGTGAAGGCGGCGCAGCGCATGGCGGCGGGGACCGGCGGCAGGGCGACGGATGAGCTGTGCAGGCTGGTGGTGCTGAATACAGCCTCCATCCAGCTCCTGCCCACCACGGTAGCAGGCGTACGGGCGGCTCTGGGTGCGGAAAGCGCGTTTGATATCCTGCCGGCGGTTTGGACGGCGTCCGCGCTCTCGGTGGCGGCGGGACTGCTGGCGGCGGGCATATTCTCCAAAATCTGGAGAAATTGAGGGGGAACTTATGGACTATTCTGCATATTTGGTACCGCTGCTGCTGGCCTTTGTGGCGCTGTTCGGGCTGGGAAAGCGGGTGAACGTCTACGAAGCCCTGACCCAAGGGGCGCAGGAGGGCCTGACCATTCTCACAGGCATTCTGCCGTCCCTGGTGGGACTGATGACGGCGGTATATATGCTGCGGGCCTCCGGGGCCATGGACCTACTGGGGCAGCTGCTGGCGCCGGCGTTGGCGGCTCTGTGCATCCCGCCGGAGACAGTGGGGCTGTTGTTTGTCCGTCCGGTCAGCGGCAGCGGTGCGCTGGCGATTGGCAGCGAGCTGATGGCCGCCTACGGTCCGGATTCCTATATTGGACGGACGGCGGCGGTGATGCTGGGCAGCACAGAGACCACCTTTTACACCATCGCCGTCTATTTCGGCTCCGCAGGCATACGCAAAACCCGCTATGCGATACCTGCCGCACTGCTGGCCGACCTGGCAGGCTTCATGTCCGCCGCCTTTGCGGTACGGCTGTTTTTTGGAGGATAGGGGACTCTTATTGCAGGGTCAAATCCCCCTCCTTGATCCAGCCAATCCTCCGGAACCAGAGTCCGAAAGCCCAGCACAGCGCCGCAGGCAGAATAAAGGAGATCAGGAGCAGGCCCAGCCAGTCCATTGCGCCGGGTACAATAGCAGCTGCTCCGTTGGCCAGCGCCAGTTCGCTGGGGGCCAGCCAGCCGGTCCACACGCCGATCTGGGCCACCAGGCCGCAGGTACCCATACCGGAGGACACCGGCGGGCCGTTCATCTCCAGGTGAAACACGCAGGTGGCAATAGGGCCAGTGATCGCGGATGTAAAAATAGCGGGGAGCCAGATACGGGGGTTTTTTACAATGTTGCCCATCTGGAGCATAGAGGTCCCAAGTCCCTGGCTTACCAGTCCGCCCCAGCTGTTTTCCCGGAAGGAGAGCGCTGCGAAGCCCACCATGTTGGCACAGCAGCCTGCCACTGCCGCGCCTCCCGCCAGACCGGTCAGGCCGAAGGCGGCGCAGATGGCGGCGGAGGAGATGGGCAGGGTGAGAGCGATGCCGATGAGGACGGAGACCACAATGCCCATCAGGAAGGGCTGCAGCTCGGTGGCCCACATAATAACGTTGCCTATGGCGGTAGCGGCGGTGCCGATGGCAGGGGCCCACCAGGCGGACAGGGCTACGCCGGTCAGGATTGTCGCCAGGGGCGTGACCAAAATATCGACCTTGGTTTCCTTGGACACGGCCTTACCAATCTCGGCGGCAATAATGGCGATGAAAAGAACTGCCAGCGGTCCGCCAGCGCCAGCCTGGCCAGGGACCAGGCTGGCGCTGCCCAGAGCGTTGGCGGCATAGCCCACGGTAGCCAGGGAGAAGAGAACCAGGGGCGGGGCCTGGAGGGCAAAGCCAATGGCGACCGCCATGGCGGCTCCGCTCATAGCGGCGGCGTAGCCGCCCGCGTCCACCAGGAAGGGGAGGCCCGCCTGTTCGCCCAGCGTTTTGACAATCGTACCAATGAGGAGGGAGCAGAACAGGCCCTGGGCCATGGCGCTCAGGGCGTCGATGCCATAGCGTTTGCCGGAAATGACGATGTTTTTTCGTTTCAGAAATGCTTGCAGCTTATCCATTGTTATGTACTCTTTTCCTTGAATTTGCATATGTCATGACATATGCCTGTCCTATTGTACCCTATTTTTACCATTTGTCAAGAGGGGACTGGAAAAGTTCTCTGCTCGGCAGAGGTTGATTTTTTACAGGATTTTCGGTATACTATTGCTACTATTCCACAGGAGGACGCATTATGAGCTTTGGGCAGCGGCTGCGGGCGCGGCGAAAGGAATTGGGCATCAGCCAAGGGGAACTGGCCAAAGCGCTGGGTGTGAGTCTCTCTGCGGTCAGCAACTATGAAACCGGCCATAACGCCATGCGAGAGGATGTGCTGCTGCGCCTCTTCTCGGCGCTGGACGTGGACCCCAACTATCTCTATCAAGACGATTTCGAGAACAAAGGCCCAGCCTGCGGGCCGGATGAGCTGAGCCTGCTGCAGAAATACCGGGGGTTGGACATCGGCGGACGGCAGGCCCTCCATGCGGTGGCGGACGCGCTGTGCGCCTACCGGCAGGACTGGGAGCTGGATGGAGAGATGGAGGAGGTTCGCCAGATTCCCCTCTACTGCAGTCCGGCAGCGGCGGGCTATGCCTCCCCGGTCTTTGGGGAGGACTTCGACTGGATCGAAGTCAGCGGGGCCGTGCCGCAGGGGGCAGAATTTGCGGTGCGTATACAAGGGGACTCCATGGAGCCGTATATTCACGACGGAGCCATTGCCTATGTCAACCGGGACCCGCTGTCCAACGGGGATGTAGGCATTTTCTGTGTGGACGGCGACATGCTGTGTAAGCAGTATGTCCGGGACCGTATGGGGATGGTGTATCTCTTCTCCCTGAACCGGGCGCGTGCCGACGCCGATGTGGTACTGCCCCCGGACAGCGGACGGGGGCTGGTGTGCATGGGCAAGGTTCTGTTGGCGAAGAGACCGAAAATCCCAGGGCTTTAAGGGATAAAAACAGGCGGAGCCATTTAGGGCACATACCATAAAGAAGTTAATGTATGACCGCGTGGGAAGTGGCGCCACCAGGACCGCCGGCAAGGCCGGTAGCACGGTGGCGCCCTGCATGGGAGAGGCCGCTACGCCATGGCGTTGTCGGAGACTTTGGGCCGACGGTTGATTCTGCATTCGATGGGGGAAAGGTGCGGATCCTGTTTGACTTCCTCCCGGCTTTGGAGTCCCAAATAAGCGCTGTCTCTGTAGACAATCTCGTCATCCTCACGCAGCAGCTCCGCTGCCACAGTGATGTCGTGGACGTTGGCGGCTGTGGCCCCTACGGTGTGGCGCTTCATGCCAAAATGCCACTGCGTCCCTAATTATAGGTTTACTCGTACTTTTTTCCGACTGCATAGACCGGCCCGAAGAGTCCTCCAAAGAAGGCTGGGAAAAACAGGAGCAGCAGCACAACGTACCGCGCAATCTCCGGCAGCAAAGCCGCCGCACTGTAGACAACTGCATACGCGGGAATCCATCCGGCCAGCATGGCCGTACACCAGACCCGGAGGACATATAAAATATGGGGCCAGTTGCTGTTGTTGAAATAAACGCCGCCCACATCCATGCGCATCATCCCGGAGCTGTAGAAGTTGACTTTGTACTGGTCATAAAAAGCAGGCAGCTTTTCCTTGGCAAAGCAGCAGAAATGCAGCCCAAATATTGCGGCCAGCACAGGGGGGAGAATCATCAGTGCAGCAGCCGGGTCCAGCAGGCGCCTGCCGAACAGCAGCGCCTCCAGCACAGCGCAGGCCAGCGCGGCGGCGTAGAGTC